>OFMK01001200.1_pt1 | contig 20419 bp, 21 predicted proteins | sample 1541781 | NCBI WGS metagenome assembly OFMK01 (sample SAMN04209250, study PRJEB22552) | human gut metagenome | biome: gut; material: feces | host: Homo sapiens | place: USA: Oklahoma
ATCCGGGGCAAATGTTTTACTTATTTTGGGACATTTTCAAAAATGCTTGACATACTTTTTATCGTTTTCTTCCGATTCGATAATCCATCTTCATTACATTTGCAATGCTTCTCGTCAAAATATCTACGATATTGAATCCAAAAGCAATTGCGAGACATGTCACTACAAGCACAATCGTCTCATTGATTGCCATTGCCGGGTCCTTACTTGCGAATCCATACATCATATAGAACAGATTCGGTCCGGGAATCAGCGGGAATACAGAGGCTGTCAAAAAGATGGTGGACGGCGCCTTGTTTACCCTTGACATAACAAATGCGTAGAACGCTACGAAAATCGCCGCAATCAATGTAGCCAGGAAATTACTTGGTGTAATCTCGAATACGACTACATAAATCCCCCATGTGATAAAAGCTCCGATTCCGGAATACATAACCTGTCTTCCCCTGATTTTAAATACGAACGCAAAACCAACACAAGCAATCGTACAGGAAATAAGCTGTATCGGGACGCTGTTATTCAACACATATCCTTCTGCGGAAATTCCATCCATCAAGAACATGGCGAGCGCCGTTCCACACGCGATTCCGGCAGCTCCCAGAATCGAGTTCATGATGTTGATTGCTCCCGAAATATAGTCCTTCTGCAAAATCTCACGAATTCCGTTGGTTGTACTCAATCCACTGATTAACAGCATGACGATTCCAATCATAATTCGTTCCGGATGGCTTCCGATTCCGATACGAACCGCGCCGATAATAATAATTTCTGACAGGAAAGAAAGAATCAGATTGTACGCCATCATGTTCTCTTCCCGCTTACTCAGCCATCCACCTACAACCGCAATCATCAGCGATACGATGACCGCCACAATCGCATCTTCAAAGTTACATCCAAAGAAGACTGCGAATCCCGTTCCTCCCATGATGGAAGCGATGTACTTCGTAAACCATCTCTGAGGCGGTCTGCTCAGCACTTCCTCATATCGTCTTCTAAGTTCCTTCTCATCCGGTGTGTTCTGGCACACGTATCTGCATAAATTATTCAAATAATCCAGACGGTCAAAGTGCATATCAAAAGATTCTATCTGACGTATCTGTGTGATAAACTCTCCTTCCGGCGTCTCCACTGTAATCTGAATATTGCTCGGTATGACAAAAACGTCATATTTCACAAATCCATACGCCTTACACATTCTGTAAAGGCTGTCCTCCAGTCTGAAGTTCTCCGCACCGCTTTTTAACATTGATTCCCCGATATCGAGAATCCCCTGCACAATTCTTGTATAGTCCATGTCGCACCCCTCATCCTCTTTTGTTATCTGATGTTATCTTATCATTGTTTTAGCAAAAGTCAATACGGAAACATGCTTTTATTTATTTTCCCTCTTTCTCTCGATGTGAATATTCATGACAAGCGCAAAAGCAATCGTTCCATACGCCACGAAAGTCCTGAAATACTCGCCGAGAGAAACGTTATTGAATGCATTCTGTCCCGCAAGCGGCGAAAGCACGAAGAGCGTATGTAATAAAATCACTCCGAAGAACGCATTTCTTACATTCGCCTTCTTAATGCTTGCACCTCCCGCAAGAAGCGCCGCACAGGCAAACTTTTCCGTATCCAGATGCTCTGTATACACATTCAGCGAACCAATATTCTGCAAATATACGAACTGTCCAAGCGCCGCGATAACCGTAGACAGGATAATGACAGTCATTCTCGTCCTATCTACATCAATCCCGATATTCGCCGCCTTTTCATTGCTCATTCCAACCGCGCGCACCTTCTGTCCAAACCGGGTGTTCATCAGATAGAAAATAAATGCGCCGGTAAGTCCGATAATCGCGAGCAGCACCACCGATATTTTCGCATTGCCAATCGTAAACACTCCCAGATTATCAAACACTTCCTTGAACGTTTTCAAATCCAGCATATTCTTCACTCCGATTCCGGTTCCAAGCACCAGTTTCTCATTCTTCACCGGAATCACCGTTCCGAATCCAGCCACGAAAATCAACTGATAAATATAGTTTGCCAGGAAGCCGATTACGATGGAAGTCACCATCTCTCTTCCCTTTACGATATTCATGAGTTTCCCTACGAGAGCTCCGATAAGCGCAGCCACAATCAAGGCAATTATCAGCACAAGCGCCGCGCCTTTCCCACCCGTCACATTCATGTTCATGACAAAGATGAAAGACGCCTGCGTCAGCATCGTACCTAATACTACCGCAAAGTTTAACCCCATCCCTGCTGTAATCGGGAGAATCAAGGCAAGGACAAGAATCACGTTTCGGATAAATCGAAGGGCAACCTGTTCCGTAAGGAATATCAGGCTAATCCCTGATAAAAAGAAACAGATGATACTAAATATGATAAAAGTAGACGGTACAATCATCTCTTCTTTCCATTTTAATTTTTTCATGATTCTTTCCTCCTTCCCTGTTTCAAGAACGCATACAGAATAATACCGTTTGTAATAATCATACGGACAATCTCTGACATCTGCGGAATCAGGATTGCGTTTGCAATCGGCGCTGACAGAAGATAAATTGTCTGGTATAAGTAAGTTCCAAGTACCGCGTGGAAAATACCCGCACGTTTTCCAATACAGCCTCCGATTAGAATTGCGGAAACCGCCGGAAAACTATGGGAAAGCGGCGCATTATAAAGCTCCACGAATCCATACGTCTGCGCATAGACGCAGATTCCTGCCGCGCCAATGATAGTAGACAATATAATCGCAATCGTACGAATCTTATTAATCTTAATTCCGGACAACTGGCAAAACTTCTCATTTTCTCCGACAGCCAGCATTACCGTACCGTATTTCGTTTTGAAAAATCCGTAAATCAGAAGGCAGATGATAGCATAGAAGCCTAAAAGTCCAAGCGGAATCGTCACGCCTCCGATTTCAATGACTCCGATTTCATTCAATACGTTTCCAAAATACTTCTCCAGGCTGATTTTCGGGCGAAGACCGGTTCCCCCGACCGGATACAGCATCTCCCTGTTCGTAAACGGGATAACCGTCCACACAAAGTTCATAATCGGGATAAAAGAATATCCGATGAAAATAGCCGCAATATCCTCTTTCCCTTTTACCTTATTCAGAATCCATGCATAGATAGCTCCAAGAATCACCGCAGGAATGACAGAAATCGCAATCGCTGCGAGGAATCCCGTCAATCCGGTAAGCCGCATCTGAATCGCCATACACATACCGAGAAGTCCTGCAACAATTCCAACCGGAAGTCCGAAGTTCATGCCGACTCCCGCATTAATCATCGGAATCATCGCTAAAACAAGCACACCGTTCATAACGAACTTGGTAAGCGAATCACTAATCAAATCCGGAATATTCAGTCCCAGTCCCCCTGCTGTTATGAACAGAAAAATCAAAAATGCGGTAATAATCACCTGTGGAAGTTTGATTCTATTCTTCATCCTGCACCTCCTCGCCTGTATATGCCAAAGCGAATTTTTCTTCCTTCGCCTGCGGAGAAAGGATTCCTGATATCTTTCCTTCACAGAACACGACAATCCGGTCGCTGATACGCTTCAATTCTTCTAACTCGCTGGACGCTACCACCAATGTAGTCCCACGTTCCTCGTTCATCTTCACAAGCGTATCCAGTATCTTCTCTTTCGCCCCGATGTCAACTCCTCGTGTCGGCTCCATGATAAATAAAACATCCGGTTCCGCCGCTATCGCTCTTGCGATACACACCTTCTGTTGGTTTCCTCCGCTCAATTCTCTCGTATATTGAGATGGATTCTCACACTTGATTTCTAACCGCTCTATCTGCTCCTTCACATACGCATCCATCGCCTGATTATCCCGTACCGCTAATTTCCCGAATAATGTCTTCTGGAATCTGTTCTTCCCGTAGAATCCGGAAAATATAATGTTTTCTTTAATCGAATGTTCCAGAAGAAGCCCCATATTCTTTCTGTCATCCGGCAAGAGAAAGATTCCTTTCTGAATGACTTCTCTCGTCTTGCCAACATCCAGTTCCTCTTCTTTATACATCACTTTCCCTGAAACCGGATACATTCCCATGACTCCATATCCGACCGCTAACTTTCCATGACCGGACAAACTGGTCAGCCCGAGAATTTCTCCTTTTTTCACACTCAGATTGATTCCGCACAGCATTTCTCCCGGCATGTCTACCGAGAAATCGCAAAACTCCAGAATCGCCTTTTCTTCTGATTTTCGCGGCACTCTCTCCACCGTCTGCACATCGTATCCAATCATATCCGCAGCCAGTTTTCGAATCGATAACTCGTCTTTTTCATAAGATGAAATCACGTCTCCGTCCCGAATCACCGTCACGTTATCGCACACCTCGCAAATCTCATGAAGTCGATGTGTACAGAAAAGTATCGACGTTCCTGCTTTTGCCAGTTCTTTCATCACCTTCAAAAGCTTATTCGCATCCTCTTCATTCAGTACTGCCGTCGGCTCATCCAAAATCAAAAACTTCAAATCTTGCTTGTTCACTTCTCGCGCAATCTCGACAAACTGCTTCGCATTCACCGAAATATTTTTGACAAGATAAGAACTATCAATTTGAAATCCAAGCTGCGCTAACGTTCTCTTCGCATCTTCCTCATCTTTCTTTCTCTCGATATAAGAAAGTTCAGAGCCAAGAATCTTTCCCGCTACAGGGGAAGTGTGTTCCCTTGTCAACTTGATGTTCTCTGTTACCGACATATCCGGAATCAGCATAAATTCCTGATGAATCATTCCGATTCCCATCTTGACCGCTTCTTTCGGAGAACGAATCTTCATCTGTTTTCCTTCAAACAGCACTTCTCCCTCATAACCGCCCGTTTCTTCTATGACAGAGTTCCCGAACAAAATATTCATCAGCGTGCTTTTTCCGGAGCCGTTCGCCCCCACAATTCCATGGATTTCTCCTCTTTTTACAGATAAATCTACATGATTCAGCACTCGATTTTGTCCGAAATATTTTGTAAGATTCTTCACCTGTAATACGTACTCTCCCATTTCACTCCTCCTTTCGTCATAAAAAGCGGAGAATTGTTACATCCTCCGCTTCTATCTTAGTAATAAATAGATTCCATAATAAACATGTAGTAGTTTTCGTAGTCTCCATACTGCTGGAAGTCTACTTCCAAACCGAATTTATCCTGCGCAAGTTTTCCGAGCGCTTCGCCGTTCTTCGGGTCAAAATCCGGATTGTTAATCATTTCCATCGCCATCTCTACACCATATTTTGGTAAGAACATTGTTGTGGAAATCGGCCATCCTGATAACTTACCTTTCATGCCCTGTGCATCTACTTTTTCTGCAATCATCTTGTTGATTAAGTCAAAGTCTGCTGCGTCTTCTTCTGCAATCTCAAGTCCTAAGACTGTTGGGTAAGCCTGTGTAGGTGTTGGACAGCACTGCTCTGCTACCATGAATTTTAACTCTAAAGCTTTCTCAATAATTACATCGTACATCGGACAGTTTGTTCCAAAAATGTTTGTATCCACACCATATTTTTCAATCTGTCTCGGAATATCTTCCTGAAGGAACTGCTGCATTGCCTCCGGTCCGTTTCCTGTCTGTGGGTCCGGTGTAATGATTTCTACAAATTCCATTCCTAACTTCTCACATGTCTCTTTCATCTTGTCTCTTCTTGCAGAGATTGTCGGTTTTGCAAGATGTGTCGGGAAAGAGTAGTGAATGAATGTCTTCGCACCCATCTCGTGTGCTTTTGTAGGGATTGTCTCACCTCTTCTGATTGCATCCATGTCAAGGTTCATATCAATGTACTCTGACATCATATCCGGCTCATCATAAACTGCAGATGATACAGTGATGATATCCGGATTTTTCTCTTTAATCTGCTGGAAAGCAGGAATCAATCCTGACTGTCCGGAAGATACAACAACAGCTTTCATAAGCGGGTCGTCTGCTGCTGATACGATTGTACTGATACATCCTTCGATTTCTGTATCGAATTTCTCCGGCAATACAAGATGTTTTACGATATCCGGATACTGTTCTACAAGCTGCTCACCTGCGCGGTATTCGTCTTCACTTACAGATAATGTAGGTGTTACGATTGCAATGTGATACTCATCTTTTTTCTCTTCTTTTGATTCTGTTTTCTTCGGCTCTTCTTTTTTCTCTGCGCTTCCGCATCCTGCAAAGACAGATGTCGCGAAGACAGCAAGAGCCATGATTACTGCTAATTTCTTCTTCATGTTTTCCTCCTTATTTCCTCCTGATAATACCTTTGTCCGGACTCTCCATGTCCGAACATCATTTTTATAATACGTATCTCCTTACCGAAAGTCAAATAGATATTTTTAATATACTTATAGATAATACCTATATATTATCAGGAAAATCGAGGAACACAGGAATCCTGTAATTGAAAGAAAAAACTGTACACAGTTTTGAGGCTATGTACAGTCTTTTTATTTATCACGTTATGCGAATAATTAAGCTAATTTAGCTGGGTTAATCTTAACGCCAGGTCCCATTGTAGATGTTAAAGTAACGCTTCTTAAGTACTGTCCTTTAACAGCTGCCGGTTTAGCTTTATTGATTGCATCAATAAGCGTCTGGAAGTTGTCCGCTAACTGCTCCTCTGTGAAAGAAGCTTTTCCAATTGGCACATGGATAATGTTTGTTTTATCTAATCTGTACTCAATCTTACCAGCTTTGATATCAGCGATAGCTTTTGTTACGTCCATAGTAACTGTTCCAGCTTTCGGGTTTGGCATTAATCCTTTTGGTCCGAGTACACGTCCAAGACGACCAACAACACCCATCATATCTGGTGTAGCAACAACAACGTCAAATTCAAACCATCCTTCGTTCTGAATCTTCGGAATTAATTCTTCTGCTCCAACGTAATCTGCTCCTGCTGCCTGAGCTTCTTCTGCTTTAGCACCTTTTGCAAATACTAAGATACGAACTTTTTTACCTGTTCCATGTGGTAATACAACAGCACCACGAATCTGCTGGTCTGCGTGACGTCCGTCACAACCTGTTCTGATATGAGCTTCGATTGTTTCATCGAATTTTGCTACTGCTGTTTTTTTCACTAATTCGATTGCTTCTGCTTTATCGTAAAGATTTCCTCTGTCGATTGATTTAGCAGCTTCTACGTATTTCTTTCCTCTTTTCATTTCAATAACCTCCTAGTGGTAATATCGGGAGCGAGCCCTCCCACGTTAAATGTTTCCAATGACTACTCTGCTACTTTAACACCCATACTTCTGCATGTACCTTCAATCATGCTCATAGCTGCTTCGATGCTTGCAGCGTTTAAGTCAGGCATCTTCATTTCTGCGATTTCTTTTACCTGTTCTTTTGTAATTGTAGCAACTTTGTTCTTGTTTGGAACACCTGAACCAGATTTAATCTTACATGCTTTCTTAATAAGAACTGCTGCTGGTGGTGTCTTTGTAACGAAGCTGAAGCTTCTGTCACTGTAAACTGTGATTACAACAGGAATGATTAAGTCACCCTGGTCTGCTGTTCTTGCGTTGAACTGTTTTGTAAATTCAACGATGTTTACACCATGCTGACCAAGAGCCGGTCCAACTGGTGGTGCCGGAGTTGCTTTTCCAGCAGGAATCTGTAATTTAATATAACCTTGTACTTTTTTTGCCATTTTTGTGTACCTCCTTGTGGTATTTGCGGGGATTTCCCTCCCACTTATTCTTGTTACATTTTCTTAACTTCTTTGAAACTAATTTCAACTGGCGTTTCGCGGCCAAACAGCTCAACATTGATTATCAGACTCTGTTTCTGAGTATCCATCTTCTGAATTACTCCGACTGTTCCTTCCCACGCTCCGGCTGTTACAGTAACTGCATCACCCTCTGCGAAGTCAACAACAATCTCTTCCTTCTGAATACCGAGCGGAGCCATCTCTTCTTCTGTAAGCGGAACCGGCTTGGAGCCAGGTCCTACAAATCCTGTGACACCTCTCGTATTTCTTACGACATACCAGGTATCATCATTCATAATCATGTGAATAAGAACGTATCCCGGAAACATTTTCTTTGCAACCGCTTTCTGAACTCCGTTCTTAAGCTCCACGACTTCCTGCATCGGAACTCTGACCTCTAAAATCTGGTCTTCTAAGTGTCTGTTTTCAATTGTCTTATCAATATTGGCTTTTACTTTGTTCTCATACCCTGAATAAGTATGAACCACATACCATTTTGCCTCTGACATAAAACTCACCTTTCATAAATCATTAAACAGTTGTTACTTTACCAATAAATCAATGCCGTATTTTACGACTACATCAATTACGGATATTAAAACTGCTAAAAATACTGAAGCTGCAACAACGGCTGATGTTTCTTTTGCAAGTGTTTTCTTGTCCGGCCAGATGATTTTCTTAAATTCTGCTTTAAGACCTTTAAACCAGCTCTTCTTCTGAGCTTTCTCTTTGCTGGATTTCTCGCCCATTCTGTCACGTCCTTTCACTTCAAACGATTATTTCGTTTCTTTGTGTAATGTGTGAGCTTTACAGAACTTACAATATTTTTTTGTTTCCATACGGTCCGGATGATTTTTCTTCTCCTTTGTCGTATTGTAGTTACGCTGTTTACATTCTGTACATGCCAATGTTATCTTTGTGCGCACAACTTCCACCTCGCTTCTTATAAACTTGTTTCTTAGTTACCGGTAGTTTGCGAGACTACCTAATTTTAGGCATAAAAAAAAGACCTACTTCCATTCGCCCATATATCTTATCATATTTCTATCAGATTCGTCAAGCACTAATATTTCTCACAATTCCAAATATCACAAGCGCACATATATAAACGATAAGCGCCCTTTCATTCCACTTCGGGATTCTACGCTCCTTATAAGACAATACGGATAGGTATCCCAATTCTAACAAGAAAAACGAACCTGTCAGGAACAAAAACGGGTTCGCTTGATACGCCTGTGAAAAATCAAGTTCCAGAAGATTCCACATCATCGTCGTAATCCCGCATCCCGGACATCTCCATCCCGTCATCTTGTGAAACATGCAGGGAATCGCCGTTCCGCCTGCTCTTAACCACACATAATAAGCAATCCCCACACATATGACGCCAATCCATACTTTCAGTATGTTCTTCATGCTTCCTAAATCGCCTTGTTAATCGTATCCTGTGCCAGACAGTAATTTACAATTGAAAGCCCTAAGAAGCTCAGAATCAGATATAAAATCCCGGAACTTCCAATCTTGTTTTTGATACGGTCGCATTTCTCTCCCACCTTGTACCACCAGTAGAGATAATAAATACCACAGGTCACAAATCCTAATAAGACTACGACCACACCGGACGTATCCTGCGTATCTCCGGATAGATAATTCACCTCGTCATTTATCTTAACCATCCAATAGATGTTATAAATACCACAAGTGATGATTGAAAAAATAACCGCTAACGGTATGCTTCTTTTTACTATCATAGTATCCTCCCTTTTCTTCTGCAAATCAGTTTCTCCTATTGTACATGAAATCTTCTGTCTTGTATATACATTTTCTTTAAATCTTTCGCTTTTCTATGTTGTTATAATGCATTTGGAAATTTTTCTATGAAACCGGGAGTTGAGAGGTATTCTATGAAAGCGCATCCAACTGATTTTTCAAAAAGAACGAATACTCTAAGCCGGGAGTACTCGTTCTTTTTTAGAATTAGGTCTTATATTACAGCATCTCGAGGAATGCGGTAATTCTTGTATTTAACTGTCCGATATCTGCCTGTGAATAATCAGTCTCCACCGCAATATACGGAATCCCTTTTCCGTTGACATGTCTGCGGATTGCAAGAGACTCCACATTATATGTATGACATGCCTGAAGCGTCATCTCCACCACGCCGTCTACCTGATATTCTTCCAGCAGCCTGTCCATCAATTCAAACCGGTTCTTGTCCGGCGTCATAACGGAACATCCGATGTTCAGGTAACGTCTTGCAATCGCATCATAGATGTCCTCTGCATTTTCATCTACCATCTTGTCAATAGATTTTGCACCTCCGCAGTTCTCGTATGCAACTACAACGCCGCCGTTATCTTCCACCGCACGAATAACTTTCTCTGTAGCTCCTCCAATCGGACATCCTGTAATAAGAATACGCGGTTTTTTTCCAACATTCTTTCCTTCCGCATATTCCTTCTCAATCTTCTCGACAATCGCCTCTACTTCACCTGGAATCAACGTTCTGTCATGTTTAAATGTACTTCCATATAAGACTTTGAATAAGTCATATCCCATAATCGGAGCCGGATTGTGATGCATGAGTTCATATAACTTCTTCAAAGACTTCCTTGCCTCATTCTCTGTCTTACACGCCTCACGAATCGCTTCCTCTGTGATGGTTACGTCAAATTTCTTCTCCAAATACTCTTTAAAACGGATAATTTCTCCCCTCCAAAGCGGGAGCGCTTCTTCTCTCTGTGTGTTCGGGAGCTCCATCACAAACACATCTTTAAATTCAGACATATATTCATACATCTTCTTCTTTCCATCACATGTAGTCTCTCCTACTACCACATCAGAAAAATAGAAAAACGGACACTTGTCGGTCTTTGCGAATCCATAACTTGATTTAATCAGCGGACATAGATTCTTCGGAAGTTCTTTCTCTGCCTCCGGAATTGTCTCATCTGATGTCGAGCAAAGACTCACCGTTGCCGCTCCCATTGCCATCGCAATCTCTTTCGGGAAATAGGTGCAATAAGAACCTACCACCGGAATCCCTTTATCTTTTACCTCTTTAATTGCTAAAAATGATTTCTTGCGCTGTTCTGCAAACTCTTCAAATACTTCCGGCAGATTTTTGATAATCTCCATTTCTTTCTCCTCCTTCATCCTGACAAAGTCTCTTTTATCAGCATATCACAATCCCCAAAATGCTCCTAATTGAAAATTATAATAAGAAAGAAATATTTATAGATTTTATCTATGTATCAGTCTCTATTTGCCCTCCTTTGTAATCAGTTTCTTATATGCCGCATCCATACCAATTGCGCCAAGAGGCGCTGTAATCAAAATTGCAAGCACCGCAACCGACAGCACCATTTTCCCGCATGGAAGTCCCAGTGACAGCGGAACGGAACCGATTGCTGCCTGCACCGTTGCTTTTGGCAAATATGCAATCACGCAAAACATCCGTTCCTTCCAATTCAATTGAGTTCCGAGCATACATAGAACAACTCCAAGCGCACGAACTGATAAGGCAAGAAATATCATAAAAACTGCTGCAATTCCTGCTTCTGCCGTATAACTGATATCGACGGCAGCACCGACGAGAACAAACAATATCACTTCCGCGGCAATCCACAGCTTACCGAATTTCTCAGAAAGCCGTTTTGTTACAGAAGGCACGCACTTTATCTTCAGCATACATGCCATCGCCACAACCGCCAAAAGTCCGGATATCGCCACCTTGCATTCCAGCCATGTCTCGATTGCCACAAGGATAAAAGAAATCCCCAGTACAAGAATGACTTTTGTACTGTTTCGTACATAGCAATGATGCTCATACATCCTTTCAAAGAATAAACTTAAAAACCATCCTGTCACCGCCCCCAAAAAGACTCCCAGAATAATCGAAACAGGGACGTCTAAGAAAGCGCTGATTTCTGCAGTCCCGCCTTGCGCCATACTGACAAACGTTGTGAATAACACAATCACAAAAATATCATCACAGGAAGCTCCCGCCAGTATCATCTGTGGAATACTCTTCTCTGTTCCGTATTTACCTTCTATGAGCTGTACCATTCTTGGAACGACTACTGCCGGAGAAACCGCTCCTAAAACGGCTCCCATAACTAATGCTTCCACATGGTTTACTCCGAGAAGTATCGGCGCGAATATGAAAAATGCAAGTATTTCAAAACTTGCAGGCACACATGCCATCAAAACCGCCGGCCTTCCAACCTTCTTCAAGTCTCCCAAATCAAGCGATAACCCCGCTTTTAACAAAATAATAATAAGCGCCATTTTCCGCAAGTCTGCAGAAATAGCCAAAATAGACGGGTCCAAAAAGTCCAATACATATGGTCCCAAAACAATTCCGGTTATTAACATTCCGATAATCCGAGGAAGTTTCAACCGCTGACAGATAGCTGCCATAGCAAGTCCTACCAAAAATATAAGCGCCAATGATGTCAACATAGTATTCTCCTTTTACTCGCTCCCTACTTCTGCGGGATTGCATATTTACAAAAGTACTTTTTTGCCTCTTCCATACTCATAGAAAATCTGCGCATCAACTTACTCACAATCTGCTCCTCCGTTTTTTTCTCCTCTAAATTATCCAAAATCAAAGCGCGTACTCCTTCTTCTCTTCCTTCTTCTCTCCCATCATTCCACAGCATTCTTCCTAGTTCTGTCATTCGTATTACCTCCTTTACATTTTCCAAATCCTCATGATTTAAAAATTTTGTCGCAAATGCATACAAAATAGCTTCCATTTTTCTGATTTCTTCTAAATTAAATTTCGTATGTAAATTTTTTACAATTTCAAGTCCTTGTATAATTCGCTCCTTTTGCTCCATTTTCCCAGATAAAAGAGGGGATAAAAGAACTGGCATAACATCTTTTCTTTCCACATTTTCCAAATTCATCTTCTGAATATTCTCAAATACTTCATCCGCACTTTCATCTTTCAAACGTATAACCCGAACACGATAAACATTAATCCCTTCTTTCAATTCACTTTGTAAAATCTTTGTCTTTGCCGAACACAAAACGCAAGTTACTATTTCTACTTCATATGCTCTGCTTGTAGATGCCTCGTATTCCCGAAATCTTCTCAGGTCGTCTTTTGTGATACTATCACTTTCAAATTCAAAATGATACCACAAACCACTGTCCATCTCATATAAAAAGTCCTGATACATTTTTCTCGCTTCCAAATGTATAATCTCTGTCGGTGCAACGCGTTTTATCTTCTCCGATACTCCTACATACTGTAGCAACTCTTCTCCAAAAAACTGCGCCGCTGTCTTCATTGTCAAGTCTTCAAGATGTTCATAATCATCTTTCAAACATCTTACTTTCACTTCTTCTTTCATCCTACCTCCTGACTAAGCGGACAAGAGACTATCAGCATCTGTAATTACTGCTATTATAGCATATCAAGTGATGCTCCGCTCCATTTTCTTTTGTAATCATGTGAACCGTTCCATAGTTTATGTTCTCGAAACACCTGCCCGATATAGGCGGAATGTAAGTTAGAATTACTTACATAAGAATTTGAGACAATTAAGAATTTTAAAATATTTATCTGATAGTCTTTCTATCACTATAGCAGATACTATAACATATCTCTGCTTAAAATAAAAGAGAGAAGCTTTCCACTTCTCCCTCCTATCTTATCCGTATTTTTCTTTGTTCTACAAAACAGAGAAGAATACATAGCATTGTGCAAATCATCATGCAAAAACAAAGTGGCCAAATCACATCATAATTTCCTGTTACGTCAAACAATATAGATACCAACAATGTTCCGATTCCCCCACCAAAGCGATTCACAGAAACTACGACTCCATATACATCTGCGTAATTATGCTGTACAAAAAGCGTACCTGTCAAAAGTGTCGGAAGCATAGATGTGATTCCTGATGTCAATCCAAAGAAAATAATAATTCCCAACAGCATTTTTTCGTGTCCTGCAAATATAAAACATATAAATGCAATTGCCCCAACAACGCAATTATATACAGCCGCAACTTTCACCCCAAAGTAATCCACCATCCAGCCAAGCAGCAGCTTTCCCGCAACTCCGACAAACATATATGCAGACACTACGCCTGCAGCCAGGCTTGGCGAATAATGCAAATCCATCAGATATGTCGGTAATTGAAGCGCTGCTCCATTCGCAAAAGTCATACAGAAAATTCCTATAAGAAACAACACATAGATACTCTGTTTTCTCTGCTTACCGTCTATTCGTTTTTCAGATTTTTTTGTTTTCTTTTCTTCTATAACACTTCCATATGGGGATTCCCCGATTTCTGACGGATGTGTACGGATAATAATCGCTGTAACCGGGACACAAATCACAAAAATAAATATTCCCATTACCTTATCCGAACTTCTCCATCCAAATTCTGAAATCAAATATTCTACACAAGGACTGAAAATCACTCCACCGATACTACTCCCAATTGCAGCCACACTCATTGCAAAACCACGTTTCTTTGAAAACTACGCTGTCAATAAAATCGAAATCGGAAGAAGAGTACTTCCTGTGAAAAAAATTCCTTTCAAAAACGCCAATACAAGCATCCACCAAATATTCGGGCATATGGCTCGGAGAAAACAACAAATCGCAGTTCCGCTCAATGCCAACGGCAAAAGAATCCTGGCACTTTTTCTTCGATATAGTCTTCCCCATATCGGTGCCGATGTAACAGCGCTTATCGTAATACAAATGCTTTGCATCGTAATCAGAGAACGAGGAACCTGTAATTCTTTCCAAATCGGAACAACATAAAGATTACTAACAGACATCACAAACGCCTGCACAACCATATTCAAGACAAAACAGACTATGAGAATATACCATGCATAGTGTATCTTCTTTTCCGCTTTGTTTTTCATAGCATCCCTTCTCTTTCGTATCCCTATTTTTCAGCTTTTAATTTCTTATCTGACATTGCAATCGCACTTACTAACGCAATCAGACAAAATACCATCGCCGCCGTACAAACCGGCCAGATAATACTGTAGTTTCCTGTAATATCAAATAGTAAAGATACAAGAAGCGTTCCGATTCCTCCTCCGAAACGATTAATCGATACTACCCATCCATAAATCGGGCCATAATCCCTTGTTCCGAAAATACGACTTGTCAAAAGAGCCGGCATTACCGCTGTAATACCGCAGGCAAGTCCATAGAACACAATCATTCCAAAGAAACCTGGTTTAGAACCTGCAAGAATAAAACATGCAAATGCCGCAATTCCCACACCACAGCTATAAATCGTACCGAATTTCACACCTTTTTTATCACAAATCGTACCGATTAAAATCTTACCTAAAATACCAATTGCCATATATCCGGAAACCGCTTTGGCAGCTACCGCCGTACTGTATCCGATATCTGCAAGATATGTTGGCATCTGAAGCGCAGCCCCTGTTGCGATTGTCATAAAGAAAATAGAAGCAAGCAACAGATAAAGCTGCGGGCTTTTCTTTGCTTCACTGACGGTCATACCGAAACTTGAATCTTCTGTCTTTTTCTGTTGAGCAGCACTTGCGTTTTCCGCCATTCCATATGGACGAAGTCCAATATCCTTTGGGAAGCTGCGCACAATCAAATATACAACCGGCACACAAACAATCAGCATAATCGCACCGGAAATACGGTCAGATACGCGCCATCCGTAATTAGAAATCCAAGATTCTGTCAACGGGCTGAAGATAACTCCTCCTACAGAAGAACCAATCGACGCAATACTGATTGCAAGTCCACGACTCTTCTGAAACCAGATTGTAAGCAGGATAGAAATTGGAAGCAACGTACTTCCTGTAAAGAAGAAGCCTTTCAAAAATGCTAACACAAGAATAGCCCAGATGTTCGGCATAAAAGACCTTCCTATCGTACATAACGCGGTGCCTGCAATACAAAGTGGTAAAACTTTTCTTGCTCCCTTGGTTTTATAGAGTTTTCCCCAAATCGGTGCGGAAATTACCGAAGTTATCATCATTGCAATACTCTGCAATGAAAGTAAGGTACGTGGAACTTGTAAATCATTGTACATCGGCACAATGTATAAATTGCTAACCGACATAACCGGCGCATGTACGACAATATTAATCAGAATACAAACGCCCAGTATAAACCATGCATAATGAAGTTTTTTCTTAACTGTTTCGCTCATAGCAACACCCTCCTCATTTGTGTTTAGTTATTTTTCAGCCATTCTTTTACTATCTGTGCATATGCCGCTGCACCAATTGGAAGTACCTCTTCATTAAACTGTACTTTCGGATGATGCTGCCCGAATTTTGTTCCAGGAACTGTATTCGCCCCGAGAATAATGAAAGAAGTCGGTACCCTGTCCGCAACAAACGCGAAGTCCTCTGACCCCGGAAATGATTTACTCATTGGCAGCACTTGATTTTCCGGATAAATTTCTCGAAGCGCGGTCAGGCATTGTTTCGCCATACCTGAATCTGCAACGAGAGGAATTGTATAATTATCGCTAAATTCAACTTCCACTTCTGCACGAAACGCAGTTGCTATACACTCTACAATCACTTTCATGCGGGAAATCAGCATCTCCCTGACTTCATTTGAATAAGTACGAATTGTTCCCATCATCATGGCTTCGTCCGGGATTACATTAAATGTAGAGCCACCTGTTATGCATCCAATCGTAAGAACACCCGTTTCTCCTGATTTTAATTCTCTTGCCTGCAGCTCCTGTAAAGCAATATGAATATGAGATGCAACATTTAACGGGTCAATACACTCATCCGGACGGGAACCATGTCCTCCTCTTCCTCTGATTTTGATTGTAAATAAATCTGAAGAAGCCGTAGTCGGACCACTAAAAACAATCATTCGTTTGGAAGGTACAACAGCATTGACATGAATCGCCATTGCCGCATCTACAGATGGGTTTTCAAGAATCCCTTTTTCAATCACATCTCTTGCCCCTTGCAAATTTTCTTCCCCGGCCTGAAACAAAAGCTTTACAGTTCCCGGAAGTTCTGCCTCATGCTTTTTTAATAACTTTGCTGCCCCAAGAAGCATCGTTGTATGCAAATCATGACCACAGCAGTGTGCTCTTCCGGGAACTTCAGATGCAAATGGCAGCCCGCTTTCCTCATTCATCGCAAGGGCGTCCATATCTGCACGCAGAAGAATCACCTTTCCTTCACCTGTACCAACAGTAGCAGTCACACTATTAGAACCGATTCTTTCCGGCATATACCCGATTTCTTGCAATTTCTCCATAACCAAATCCGCTGTTTTCACTGTCTCAAGTCCAAGTTCCGGATGTTTATGAATCTGACGGCGAATTTCCGTCAATTCTTCTTTCATCCCTTCTGCTTCCGAAACAAATGTGTTTTCGTTCATTTTTGTATCCCCTTTCTCGTATTTATTAAATAATTATTAAATAGTATATAAATTAATATAGTACCTATTCTCTCTCATATCAATTTGTTTTGTCAATTTTGTCATGTACAACAAAATAACCTCTTATTTTTTAGTTGTTTTAGCCAAAAGAATCGCTTTATCTGTTCATTTTCCCGGAATTATGGTATAAATAATACTAGAAATTTGATTTTAAATGATTAGAAATCAGTGAGGAATATATAATATGAACCATAAAATAGCAATACTGGCGCCGAAGCATTTTTGCGACCACATCCAATTCATGCTTCAATTTTATCATTTGGATTTCTCTAAGAAATGCGAATTATATTTTTATGAATATCATCACCAAGATGAACTGGCACCGCTTTACGACAGTCTCTATGAAGAAATGGATGGATTCTGCGTAACCGGTGAGTTTTCCGTACAATTGCTAAAAGCGCTCGCTCACAAACCGAAAAAACCGGTTCAGAGTATTTCAGCAAAATCTACTGAATTTTTCAAAGAATTTTTTCGGCTATTAAACGAAAACAGAAGCCTGGATTTAAGCCGCATCGTAATCGATGCATTTTTGTGGGGCGGTGATTCTGCACCGAAAACAATCGATGAATTTATCATTACAGATAGACGTTTAGTTGACATCCGTAAAGACATGAAAAATCATATGACTACAGAACAGATTTTAAATTCTGAAAATCTTGTATTGGAAAACGCAAAAAAACTATGGGAATCCGGAGCAATAGACCATGTCGTATGTCGTCTCGCCTCTGCATACCCGTTATTGTGCGAAGCGGGTATTCCCTGTTCCTTTGTTTACCCTGCCAGCGATACAATTGTAGACGCTATCGAAATTTTAACAAACAGAATTTCATTAAAACAGATTGAAAAGGGGTTACCTGCTGTCATCTATATTACTTCAGAAGAATTGCAAAAAGATATCTTAAGCGGATTAAACACAAATGATTTTAATTTACAAAAAGCAATTTTGGAATTTGACAGAGAATATATGACCGGGTTTGTATTAAAACAGTCTATCAACGGATACGAAATTTATACAACAAAACAAGTCGTTCAAAACATTACTGACCATTTTACAAACTGCAGCCTCAGCAACTACATCTTGAGCCATTTCAATATGCAGACTCAAATCGGTTATGGAATCGGTCAGGATGTGATGCGCGCCCGTTACCACGCATTAGAAGCATGTTCCATTGCCAAAAATCAGAAAGAAAGTTATCTGATTATGGCTGACGGAAGTCTGATTGGCCCTCTAAACGCCAAGAACGTACTGAATGTTTCTAATTCCGCGAGTTCTTCTGTCATAGACGCCGCCGAAAAATCCGGCCTCGCCATCTCAACAATCCAACGTATTTTATCAGTGGAAGAATTGATGGGAACAAATGAACTCACAACACAGGACTTAGCTTCTTCGCTTCAGGTAACCGTTGCGAATGCCAATCGTTTCATGAATGCCATGGTTGCCGGCGGATGCGCCGAAATTATTTCAAAAAAGAAGAGCCACTCCAAGGGGCGTCCAAGCAGAGTATACCGGATTTTAATTCAAAAATAATAAGCTTCCGAAGGAGTTTCCTATCCTATAAAAATGGGAGTACGATACCATCTCTTGATATCCCTACTCCCATTTCTTTCTTAATTCTCAATATATTTTTGAATCGCTTTCGCAACGCCTTCTTCTTCGTTTGTAGCCGTAACATCCATCGCTGCCGCCTTCACATTCTCCAAAGCATTTCCCATCGCAATTCCAACTTCGGCCGCCTCAATCATTTCAATATCATTCTCACTATCACCAATCGCCATCACCTGTTCCATCGGAATATGCAGATAATCGGCTAGAAAAGTAAGCCCTGACGCCTTATTCGTTCCTGCTCTCGTAAATTCAAGATTTCCGAATCCTCCTTCTACCACATGGATATCCGGATTGCTCTGCAAGTATTCCTTCACCGGCTTACGATTAAAATAACCTCCTTCCGGAGCACTCTGGAAATTCAATGTTACTTTCTGAATCTTTGTAATATCTTCTTTCATATGCATCATAAAATTGTCCAGACCCTTTTGGTATCCTCGAAGCCAATCCTTTATATATTCCGGAAGCTCCAGATTATCCACATACGATTCGCATTCCAGCGGCATATAATGGGCTCCATCCACAAAGATTGTCATATAAACTTCTTTTTGTAGTATATACTCTAAAACCGGAATCAATTTTTCCTGGTCCATACATTCCTCAAACAACTGTTTTCTGTCTTTTGTGGCATAAACAGCGCTTCCGTTTCCCGTAACTACATAATCTATCGGAATCTCCTCTAACTGTTCCCAGGATATTCCATCATAATCTCTTCCGGATGATACTACAATCTGTACGCCCTGTTTCTGAATTCTGCAAAGAGCCTCTACAGAAGCTCTCGTAATATTTCCTTTTTCATTGAATAACGTACCGTCTAAATCTAACGCCAATAACCGGATTTTCTTTTTCTCAGTTGTATTCATTTTAATAAATTCCTCTCGTTTTATATTTCTTTATCCCTATTTCTTAAATTTATACTTTCCTTTTCCGTAACCGGATATCGCTTCAATCACATCTGCCTCTACCAAATTAGAAAGGAGCTTGGAAGCGCCAGAAGCTTTTAATTCCAGGAGTTCCATAACAGCGCTTCTTCCGAACACTCCGTCAAAACCAAACTTTTCAAAAAGTCTATGGATGTGAATCGTAGTTTTTATAGCGAAATCATTGCCTTTTTCAGAAAGTATACTTTCAATGTCCACTTTTCTGTTCTGAATGTCCACTTTCGCATTTTCAATGTCCACTTTCGCCTCTCCAATGTCTACTTTTTCTTCACTACAGAGTCCGCTTATATGAAGATTTCGATTGCGAAGCTCATGGTTCTCATTCAAAAGCAGATTCTCGAGAAACGCTTCAAGATATTCTGTTGTTTCGTGGATACCTTTTTGCAAGTTCGTATAATTCGCACGAACAAGCGCATTTCTGAAATACCACGCATTTTCTGCAAAAATATCATTGGTTACAGAGAAACCAAGTGTCCTCAAATATTTGATGAAAAATACCGCTGTTGCCCTTGTATTACCTTCGCCAAAGATATGGATTTGCCATAACCTTGAAATAAAAACAGCAAGATGATGGATAATCTCATCCACCGAAAGGCCTTTATAGCTAAAATCTTTTTCTTGCGAAAAGTCATATTCAAGAGTTGCTCTCAATCCCGAAGCGCTGCCGTAGAGTGGTCCTATGTCAAGATTTAGTACAAGTTAAAATGAGGTTTTCCTCATCTTAACC
>OFMK01001202.1_pt1 | contig 20359 bp, 24 predicted proteins | sample 1541781 | NCBI WGS metagenome assembly OFMK01 (sample SAMN04209250, study PRJEB22552) | human gut metagenome | biome: gut; material: feces | host: Homo sapiens | place: USA: Oklahoma
GTTGCTTAAACAATTTTTATTTGAAATTATTGTCTAACTTTTTGGGGGCACTTCATGGCGGCTTGCCGGGCTTTTTTCGTGCATCAGGCGCCAAACCCGGTGCTGCCTTGCGCCAGCGCGCCGTTCTCCGGCCCTTTTCCGGGCGGCAGCAGGCAGAATTTTTTCAAAAAGGCGCTTGACTCTCACGCCGCGTCATAGTGTAACATCACCTGTGAAAGGAGGCCGCAGACCATGGAATACACCGTAAAACAGCTGGCCGGGCTGGCGGGTGTCTCTGTGCGCACGCTTCATTATTACGATGAAATAGGGCTTTTGCCGCCCGCGCGCGTCACGCAGGCCGGCTACCGGCTGTACGGCCCGGCACAGGTGGATGCGCTGCAGAGCATCCTGTTCTACCGCGCGCTGGGCATGCCGCTGGCACAGATACGCCCTTTGGCCGCTTTGCGCGGCGAGGCGCGCCTTGCCGCCCTGCGCGCGCACCGCGCGGCGCTTCTGGCCCGGCGCGATGCGCTGGACAGCCTTCTTTCCACACTGGATAGAACCATTGAGCAGGAGAAAGGAGGAGTTTCCATGCAGGACACTGAAAAATTTGCCTGCTTCAAGCAGGCGCTGGTGCAAAAAAATGAGGCGCAGTATGGCGCCGAGGCGCGCAAGGCCTATGGCAAAGAGGCTGTGGACGCCGCAAACGCCAGGCTGATGGGCCTGAGCGAAGGGCAGTTTGCCCAAATGCAGGCCGCCGAGCAAAAGCTGTTTGGCCTGCTGCGCGAGGCCGTGAGCCAAAACGCGGCGCCCGGCGGCAGCATGGGGCGTCAGGCCGCACAGCTTCACAAGGAATGGCTGTGCTTCACATGGCCGCACTATTCCGCGGCCGCGCACAGGGGCCTTGCCCGCCTGTATGTGCAGGACGAGCGCTTCACCGCATATTATGACAGCGCCGCAGGCGCAGGCGCCGCACAGTTCCTGTGCAGCGCCGTTGAGGCGAATGCATAAAAGCGGAACACAAAATTTTGGGGCTGTGGCCTTTCGTCACAGCCCCGGATACATAATTTACGAAAATATCACACTTTAGCAAGTACCACTCTTTTGCCGTACGCAGCTATCAATCTCTTCTTTTGACGGCATAGCCGGAATGGCTCCTTTTTTTGTTGTAGTAAGGCTGCCCGCCGCATTGGCAAACTTCATGGCTACCCTCCACTGTGCCTGTGTGAGGGCAGCAATATCTTTGCGCGCCGCACACCCATATTCAGCGTGCAGCTTCCACAGCAATGCTCCCCAAAACGCATCGCCTGCACCCGTCGTGTCCACCACGGGCACATCGTATGTAGGCAAAAAGGCTTCGCACGCAGGGGCACTACAGTAGGCTCCCTTTGGGCCCAGTGTTACCACCACTGCTACAGGTCCGTGTTGTTGCAGCGCGCGGCAGCCATTGCCCAAATCATTTTCCCCTGTGAGAAGAAAGAGTTCGTCTTCCGATACCTTTACGACATCTGCCAGTGCTGCCGCTTCCAACAGCTCTTTCTTTGCACGGCCAATATCCGGCCAGAGGAAGGGGCGGTAGTTTGGGTCGTAGCTCACCAATGCCCCCGCTTTGCGCGCGGCCGATGCAGCATACAGTGTGGCCGTGCGGCAGGGTTCATCCGTAAGGGAGACGCTGCCGAAGTGAAATACACCGCACCCATATATAAACGCGGACGGCACTTCTTCTTTCCGAAGCATAATATCTGCGCCCGGCTTGCGGTAAAATGTGAAACTGCGGTTTCCCGTCTCATCCAACTGCACAAAGGCAAGGGTGGTGGGGACATTCTCATCCCGCACCAGTGCGCTTGTGCCCACCCCGCCCTTTCGCAAGGACGCAAGCAAGAAATCTCCAAAAGCATCTGTGCCCACCTTGCCGCAAAAAGCCGTTTTTCCACCCAGTTTCGCATACATGGCCAGCACATTGGCCGGCGCGCCGCCCGGGTTCCGACTGAACAGCTGCATGCCCAGCTCGTTTTGCCCGGCAGGTGTAAAATCGATCAGACATTCCCCGATTGCCGCAAGATCCACTGATTTTTGCAAAGCGCTCACCCTTTCACAGTCTCAAAGTATCTGGCTGAATTCCACCCGTTCTCCCTGCGGGCCACAAATGGTAAAAAAGCGCACGCCCTTTTGCCAGAACGGCAGAAAACAAATTCCTTTTTCCAATACAAGATACTCCATTTTCTGCACCATGTCAAAGGCCGCCGCAATATCCGTCACATCAATGGCAACATGGTCGATGGCGCCGGGATGGCCCGCGGTATTTTCTCTTTGATACAGCTCCACCATCAGCCCCTTCAGCTTCATAAACACCACCGGGCCGCCTTTCTGCCTCGCGGCGCGAAAGGCCTCTTCAAAGCCTAAGCTTTCATAAAAACACACCGCGTCATCCATGTTTTCCACCGGGATGCCCACATGCTGAAGCCCTGTGGCCAGATCCGCCATTTCGCTCATACTGCGCCTCCGTTCTTCGTGCCCTCGAAAAATGCGCGCGGCACCTGTATCAGCATGGCGTCGATATCCTCCTGCGCTACCCCGCTTTTCAGAAGCTGCGGCACAACATGGTCTGCCAGATGTGTATACTGGAAGTGAAGGGTATCCAAGTCCACCTTGCTTCGTTCATTCCACTCATTGTCGAATTCGTCGATAAACACACTGCAATCATGCGAAAGCACCAGTTTATCGCGCCAGCCGCGTTTCACAAGCTGTGCTAACACGGCAATGCGTTTTTCATCGGGGAATATCCAATCCAGCCCAAAACGATCCAGCCCAGCATAGCTTCCCCTCCTGAGAATGCCTTCTATAAAGGCCACATCATCCATATCTCCAAGATGACCAATGACCATTTTTCCGGCCGGTACGCCGTGTTCAAGCAAAAACTCCTGTTGAGCAGGGGCACAGCGGTTTTGAATGGAAGTATGAGTATACACGGGCAAGCCTGTTTCCCTCTGGACCTCAGCAATAATCTTCAGCATATGGCGGTTTGCCGCAGAAAGGCCATACCTGTCCGTGGCGCATTTGATGATGCCCGCCTTGGATGTCGTCCCCTGTATCCCCTTTTCCACTTCATTCACAAGGCGCCTGACCATTCGGCTGGTCTCCTTGCCTACCAGCCACACCTCTTCATACCAGTAGAAACCGGTAGATGCTATTACATGCATCTGAGCCTTCTCACTTACTTCACGGATGATATCGATATCCCGACCCAACCCCGGTGGTGTGGCATCTACAAAAGTAGAAAAGCCACGTTCTTTCAGCCGCTTTAGCATACGCACTGCCAAGCTGACAAATTCAGCACGATCCAGCCAATCGGGGTAACTCTGCCGCGCTGTCCAGTTGGCACACAAGATATGCTCATGCATCAGCGTACGCCCCAGCTGAGCTGTATCTACAGGGCCGAGCACAGTGTTAATCTTCATTTTCAGCCCTCCCGTATATTTTTCAATGTGTGCGCCCCTGTCACCAACTTCATAATTTCATCTTCTGTATACTGTCCGGCCGATACAACACCAAGGCTTTTTCCGTTGGCCAGCAGAAGCAACCGGTCACTCATAGAGAGAAGTTCCGGCAGCTCAGAGGATATCATGATAATGGCGTATCCCTCTGCCAACAAGCTATTCATAATCTTGTATATTTCATTTTTTGCTCCGATATCAATACCGCGCGTAGGTTCATCCAAGATCAACAGGCGCGGATGTGCCATCAGGCAGCGCCCCAGCACCACTTTTTGCTGGTTACCACCAGACAGTGCCTGCACCCGCACATCCATACTGTTCGCTTTAATACGTAGTTTATCAAAATAGCGGCCACAGGCCTGCTTTTCCTTTTCTTTGTGAAATATACCAAAGTGGTTTGTCAGTTTTTCCATACTGGAGAGCGTCAGATTTTCTCCAATGCTCAGAAGACCTACAAGCCCATCTGCCTTCCGGTCCTCGGTAACAAGGCCGATGCCGCTGCGGATAGCTCTTCGTGGATCCTGCGGCAGATAGGGCTTTCCCTCCAACAAAAATGAACCGCTGGAAAGAGGTAGCTTTCCAAAAACAGCGTTCACCAGTTCACTTCGCCCGCTGCCCACAAGCCCGCACAGACCGAGAACCTCGCCCCGCCGTACCTGAAAGCTCACCCTCTCCACAATATTTTTGGCACGGTTATAAGGGTAGGGAACCGATATATCCCTTGCTTCAAACAGTACCTCACCAAGCGACACATGCTGCTTCGGGTAATAATTCTCCAATTCACGGCCAATCATTTCGGTAATGACACTGTCTACATCCACCTCTCTGGTCAAATGTTCACTTATCACACAACTGTCACGCATCACGATCAGCCGGTCAGAATGGGTAAACACTTCATCCAGCTTATGAGAAATCAAAAGGCAGGTGATTCCTTCACTGTTCAGCTTGTGGATGATCGCGTACAGATTGTCCGATTCCTCTTCGCTCAATGCAGCTGTAGGCTCATCCAGCACCAGAATACGCGGCTTTCCTGCCAGTGCTTTGGCAATAGCCACCAGCTGCTGCTGGCTTGGGTTCAGTGTAAGCAGCTTGGCCGCAGGCTGCACGAAAGACAACCCTACCATATCCAGATACCGGCGTGCATCGCGCTGCAATGCCTTCCAGTCTATCGTACCCAACCTGTTCTTTTTCCAATGGCCCAAAAACAAGTTTTCTGCCACAGTGAGCTCGTTATGCATGTTGAGCTCCTGATAAATCATGGAAATCCCGCTTTTTTCGCTTTGGCTGGTGTTGGCAAAGCTTACCTTTTTCCCCTCAAGCCATATCTCCCCCTCAAAACTTCCCTCAGGATAAAAACCGCTAAGGATTTTCATCAAAGTAGATTTGCCTGCCCCATTTTCTCCCAGCAATGCAAGCGTCTCGCCGCGCTTTGCACACAAATTTACATCATTCAGCGCCATTATGCCAGAAAATCTTTTCGTGATGTGGCGCATCTCCAACACCGCATCAGTCATTGCTCTCACCTCTGGCTCCAAGCGTTTTAGCCTGCGTCTTGCCTGTTCCGCCCGTCAGCATCCGGCGGCGGCGCATCGTGTCCACAATGACAGCAAGAATAATGATGGCACCAATAACGATATTCTGCCAATAGGTGTCTACTGACAGGATGACCATAGCGTTGTTCAGCACCTTGATGATGGCGCAGCCAATCAGCGTACCCACAATAGAGCCATTTCCACCAGACAGGCTTGTGCCGCCGATAATGACAGCTGCAATGACATTCATCTCATACCCCTCGCCCGCACCGGGTGTAGCTGTTCCACTTTTGCTAGCCAGCAGGATACCGCTGAATGCAGCCAGCGCGGCTGTGATAATATAGGTGACCACTTTGATTTTTTTGATATCAATGCCTGAAGTATTTGCCGCCGCCTCATTACCTCCCACTGCCATCACACTGCGCGAAGCACGAATACCGCCAACAGCAGCAGTGCCAGCGCTATGAAGATAGGCGCTGGGAAGCCAAAAAACCGTGTTTGCGCCAATGCGTTGAAAGCGTCCGGAAATGGATACACAGGGCGGCCTTCGCTCAATACGTTCACAGCACCCTTCACCATATACATCATGCCCAGCGTAGTGATGAAGGGCGGAATACCGAATGAAACGATGATAAGGCCATTTATAAAACCAATCCCTGCTCCAACAGCTAAGCCAAGCATTACTGCCAACACAACAGGCACACCGTTTACCAGAGCAAGGCCTGTGCTATAGCCACTCAGCGCTACTACAGAACCTACCGACAGATCCATACCGCCACTGATGATTGTGAAGGTCATACCGATGGCAATAATAAAATCCAAGGAAATATAGTTCAATGTATCAGCTACATTACTGCGGCTGAGAAAGTTCGGGTTCAGCACCGCTGCCACCGCACAAAGCACAAGCAATGGCACCAGAATACTGACTTCCGGCTGATGCAGGAGGCGCCCCGCTGCGGACAGCACACGCTCTTTTTTGTTTTCTTTCATGGCGTACAACTCCTTATGTCTAATCAATATGCCCTGCACAGCAGCGCAAAGGCCAGTTAGGCCGGAACATCCCCCGCCCCGCCCCTGTTCCTGCCATAGGTGCCCCGCAAGGTTCAGCCCTCTGTTTTATAGGTGTCTATATTGTCTTTAGTCACCAGTACACACCCGGTATCTACACGCTCCGGAATTGTTTCCCCATTCAGAAGCTCCACCATATACTGCACTGATAAATAGCCGCCGTTCACTGGGCGCTGCGCAATCGTACCGTAGATCTCTCCATTTCGGATCATCTCCAAAGTCTGATCCAAATCATCAAAGCCAATCAATAAGATCTCACCTGTGCGGCCCTGCTCTGCGATGGCCTGGGCAGCACCAATCATATCATTGGATGTAGTACCCAGCATGGCATTCATTTCCGGATAAGCCTGCATCATAGCCTGCGCTTTCTGCGTGGCCTGGCCAAGATCTGTATTCGCTGATTCCACTGCTAAAATCTCAATGCTGTCTTCCCCAGCCACAGCCTCTTCAATGCCGTCTACGCGCTGATTCACATTTTCGCTGTCCAGCGCACCAGTAATAATGCCCACTTTTGCCTCACCGTTCATGGCCTCAATCAGCGATTGCCCCAGCACTCGGCCCGCCTCTGTGTTTTCCGTACCGATAAAGCTGGAACGTTTGCTATTGGGCGAGTCGGCATCCAAGCAGATAACAGGGATACCTTCATCTACCGCCCGGTCTATCACCGGAGCAAAGGCGTTGCCATCCAGCGCTGCTACAATGATGCCGTCTGCCTGATTGGCAATAGCCGCCTCCATCATTTGAATCTGTTGCTGAGTATCTATTTTGGAAGGGCCTACGAAATCCAACTCCACGCCAAACTCCTGCGCGCCCTGTTCAAGGCCTTCGCGCACATCGCTCCAATAGGAAAGGCTTGTATTGGGGCAGATAAAGCTAACCTTGTAAGCGTCCCCATCTCCGCCGCCCGTCAGAGAGGATGATACAGCCGAGTTGTTAGATGCCGGCTGTGAAGAACACGCAGCCATGCTCAGTGCAATGCCTGCAGAAAGAATTATTGCCAAAAACTTTTTCATAATAAAACCTCCATTTTTCCCGAGTCGATAATTAATCGATTGCGCAATCGATTTACTTTCCATAATACTACCTGTTTCTCTATTTCAGTGTCAATCGGCAAATTCGCCAAAAAGCATACTTTGATTTTGTGATTTTGTATAAAATTGTTATTTTTAATTGAATTTAAGAAAAACTATTTGACACATTTTTGAATTACTCCTATAATTTAGAAAAAGTTATACGCCGTGCGTAATCGATTTATATTTTATTACGTTGCGGCAGAGAGAGGGGTATCGTCCTTTGGCCAAAGCTAGAATAAGTGATGTTGCCCGACTTGCCGGCGTGTCAACTGCTACTGTCAGCCATGTGATCAACAATACTCGTTTTGTGTCAGAAGCCACCCGAAAGCGCGTGCTGCAAAGCATTGCAGAACTAGACTACAGCCCAAACGAGATGGCTCGCATTTTGAAAACAGGGAAAAAGAAGCTGATCGGCTTTATTGTACCCGATATTTCCAACGAGTACTTCTCCGCTTTAATTGAAGAAGTGGAACGCACGGTGGCCAGTCAATCGTATAAGTTGATCGTCACCAATACACGTGAAAACGAACAAAACGAGCTGGACAGCATCCGTGCACTGACCAGCGGCATGGTAGACGGCCTGTTAGTCGCCAGCACAGCGCACAGCTTTCGCTCTTTGCGAGAAGCTGTGCCGAAAGACTTTCCTGTTGTTTTGGTAGACCGCACCTTTCCTGATTCCTCCTTCAGTTCCCTTACTATTTCCAGCCACAGGGCTGTATATCAGGGCGTTACAGCCATGATCGAAAAAGGGCATAAAAATATTGGCTACATTGCGGGACTTCAGCATATTTCTACTGCAATTGAACGCCTGCGCGCCTATAAAGATGCCTTACATGACAGTCGCCTGCCAGTTCAGGAGGATCTGATTTGCTTTGGAGATTCCATGCACAACAGCGGGAATTTATATGTGGGCGAGCTTTTGCAGCGAGGGTGCACCGCTATTGCTGTTTCCAATAACGCCATGGCGGAAGATGTGATATACTACTGCCATAAACATGGCGTTGTAATTGGAAAGGATGTAGATATCCTCACCAGCAACTTGGATGATCGCCGCTATTATTATCTGGGAAAAATGGGATATGTACGCCAGCCCGCGCTGGAATTGGCTCAGGCTGCCGGCCAGCAGATCATGGCATGCATCGCCGACCCTAATGCGCCTGCCAAGGATAAGATATTTCAGGCAACATATATGGAAATAGGCGGCTAAAGCTTTAAACTCTAAAAAAGCACCCGCCCTGCGGCCTTGTGATGAACAGGTCCAGTAAAAATGGACAGTGACAAAATACCCCCTGATGTAGGAAAATAGACTACATCAGGGGGTCTTGTCATGGAGAAACGAAATTACACACATGTTCAAGCTCTGCTTCCAGCGATTAAAACTATGTTGGCAGAGGGGAAAACGCAGCGGGAAGTAGCAGAGTACTATGGATTCAAGGATAAATATGTGGTCAAACAACTGCTGACACGGGAACGTAGGAAAGCACGAAAGCTGAAGGCAGGAATCGCATCACGCCCTAAGGGCAGGCCGAGGAAAGGCGATACGCCCAGAGACATTGTGGCGGAGCTGGCCTATGAGCTCCAGCGGCTGCGCATGGAAAATAAACTACTGCGGGATTTTCTGCGCTTTGCAGAAAGGAAGTGAAGGCAAGGATAAAATGCTACATCATCTATCGCCACAGAACAGAATATCCCGTGGCAGTCATGTGTGAATTCTTTGGAGTGTCCAGAAGCGGCTACTATGCCTTTGTCCATCGCCTGGGCAGGCCGGAGAAGGACGCGGATCTTGCAGAAGTGATCACACAGCAGCGGGAACGCAGTTTTCGCACCTACGGTTATCAGCGGATGTGGCTATGGCTGAAACACCAAAATATTTTCTGCAACCCCAAAACTGTGCTGCGGGTTATGAAGAAGTATAATCTTCTCTCTGAGATACGCCGCCGCAGGAAATGGCAGCAGCTGGGGCAGCAGGTACACAAGTACAAGAATCTGCTGAACAGGGACTTTCACGCAGACAAGCCCAACAGCAAATGGGTGACGGACATCTCCTGCATCCACACCAAGCAGGGCGTACTGTACCTGTCCATGATCCGGGATCTCTACGACAACAGCATCGTGGCCTACAAAACCGGCACCCAGCAGACGGTGAACCTGGTCCTGGACACCATTCGTCTGGCCATGAAGCAGGAGAAAAAGAGGGTCGCTGCGGAGCTCTACCTCCACAGCGACCAGGGGTTCCAGTACACCTCACAAGCATACTTCACCTTGACTCAAGCATACGGCATTACGCCGTCTATGTCAAGGAGGGGAAATCCTTATGACAACGCCATGGCGGAGAATTTCTTCTCCATTATCAAAACCGAGTGCATTTACCGCCGTAAACCGGCTACCTTCTCTGAAGCCAATGAGTTGATTGATCGCTATATTTACTTCTACAACCATGAGCGCACCCAGATAAAAACTGGAGAGGCGCCGCTGCCGCGACGCCTCTCCGCTTAAAACTCTATTTTTCCTACCAGGGGCTCTTTTTTGTACTGTCCGCACAACTTGGGGCAGTTCAGCTGGAGGCAGGCCTCTTTTATTTTTTCAGCCCCTGCCGGAGAGGGCGGGCCCGGCGGCGCGGGGAACGGCCCCTTGCGCCAAATTCACTCCTTGAAGGCCCACAGGCGCTGGCCCAGATAGTTGCACCCGGTGTATATCACCTGCGCCACCAGAAGGGCGATGCGCAGCACCCAGGCGTTTCCCTCGAACTGCGGCAGGCATACATGGATAAAAGTGGGCACCAACCACTTCGACATGCTGAACGACAGCACATAGCACACGGCCACCACAGTGGCAAAGCGCACCGCGCTTTTGCCCATGGGCGCCTTGCTTTCAAAGCTGAAATGGCGGTTCAGGAAAAACGCCTCAATACTGGTGAGGAAAAACATGGTGGCGCTGCTGGCCCAATAGGCTGCGTTTTCCCCCCACAGGCTCGTGAACGGGCCCATCAGAAGCTGCGTGCCCACCATGGTGATAACCGTGTTCACCGCGCCGATGATGGCAAAGATGAGCAGGCTTTTATCCCAGAAAAAAGCGAACAGTTTTTTCATGCCGCGCCTCTCATTCCACCACGCGCACCGTTTTCATCACCACGGGCGTTTTGGGCTTGTCGCGGAAATCGGTGGTGACGGCGGCGATCTCGTCCACCACCTCTATACCCTCCACCACATGGCCGAAGGCGGCATAGTCGCCGTCCAGATGCGGCGCGTCGGCGTGCATGATGAAGAACTGGCTGCCAGCAGAGTTGGGGTCCTGCGCGCGGGCCATGCTGATGACGCCGCGCGTATGGCGGATGGGGTTTGCCACGCCGTTGGACGCAAACTCGCCCTGAATGGTATAGCCCGGGCCGCCCATGCCGGTGCCCTGCGGGCAGCCGCCCTGAATCATAAAGCCGGGAATGACGCGGTGAAAGGTGAGGCCGTCGTAAAAGCCCTTTGCGGCCAGCTTTTCAAAGTTTTCCACTGTGATGGGCGCGGCCGTTTTATCCAGCTCGATGCGGATGGTGCCGCCGTTTTCCATGGTAATCTCAATCATATCGCATTACGCTCCGTTCCGTTTTCGTTCCGGCTGCGCCGCACATACGGCGGCACAGCCTGTTATCCTGCTTTAGTATAACACAGGCTGGCGCGCATGGCAAAGCCAGTTTTCCGCAGCCCCGGCCTTTCCTTACGCGCAGCCCTCCCGCGTGCGCCACACAAGCCTGTTTTCGCACACCTCGTGCGCAAGCAGGCCCTTCTCCTCCAGATAGGCAAAATAAGAGCGCACAGTGGCCCCGCAGATGGCGTGCTGCTCCATATCCAACGTAAGGCCGTAGCCGTCGAACAGCGCCTTCAGCACGCCGCCGTCCGTATGCGGCGCGCGGCATATTTCCAGAATACGCGCCGCCACCTCCTCGCAGGCCGCGCGGTTTGCCTGCACCAGCGGGCGGATATCCTGCACAGCCGGCGCATGGGCGGGCACAAAGGCCGTGCCCGGCAGCGCCTCCAGCACCTCCAGAGAGTGCAGAAACGCCCCGATGTCATACAAAAAGCTGATGTGGTATTTTTGAAGCGTGGCCTCGCCGATAACGGCATCGCCCACGAACCACACGCCGTCCGGCGCCTTCACCGCCATATGGGCGGGGGTGTGGCCGTCCAGCCGCAGCAGGTCAATGCCCTGGGGCAAAGCCGCGCCCTCGGCGGGCAGGGCGTCGCTCGGCTGCGCCATCCAGAATTTGCCGCGCAGGGCCCTGGGCGGGCAGCCGCCCCAGGCCGTGGCGGGCTCCAGCACGGGCCAGCGCACAAAATCGGCCTCGATGCCGGGCGCGTAAACAGGCGCGCCCGTACGCTGCTGCACAAGGCGGTTGCCGCCGATATGATCTGCATGCGAGTGCGTGTTCAGCACCAGCTTCACGCGCCAGCCCCTGCCCTGCGCAAGGCGAAGGGCCTTTTTGCCCGCGTCTTTGTCGCCGCCCGTATCCACAAGGCACACCTCGTCCCCCCGCACAATAAACCCCACCTTGCTGGGGCAGTCCATATAATAAGAGCACGGGCCGGCCTGCATCAGTTCGTACATATTCTCGCCTCTTTATACTAAAAGTAATATATTTATAAAATTATACATTTACCTTTACTCATTCCTCACCGTGCAGGGGCCGCGCCAGAAAGCGCCGTTCCCTTCGCCCCGCAGCGGGCAGAAGGCGGCACGCCGCGCCGCCTACCGCCTTTTGCTTCGCACAAGCGCATAGCTTCGGCTTACCAGCGCCTCGATCTGCCTGTCCTCCACAGTATCGTTGAGGCAGACCGTATACCAGTTTTTCCCGTCCATATGATAAGCCCGCAGAAAGCCATCCGTCTCAAGCCGCTTTTTTACCTCCTGCGGGGTATCCTTCAGGTTGATGACCTCCACGCTTCCCGGCCCGGGCAGCCCAAGCCTGCTTCTGCTTACATACATGATGACGGCGAACCATTTCCCGTTTTCCTTTACGCGGAATGCAGCGTAATCCGGGTACCTCTTCCACAGAAATTCCGGCTGCGCGCCGCAGTTTTCCTGCATGAAGCCCGCAAGGGCCCGCGTCTGCCGCGCCTTGAACAGCACGGTGTCAAAGCAGCCCTCGGAAACACCGGTGAGCACTTCTTCGCACGCCCCGCGCACTTTGCCCACAAAGCTTCCCTCCGCGCCCGGCACACGCACCAGGATGTATTCTTCGCCGCTCTCCGCTTCATACACCCTGAAATCCACATTTCCCTTTTCTGAAACGCGCACCCTGACATGGAACTGCCCGCACAGGACGGCAAAGGTTTTCGAATAGGCCCCTTTCGAATATATAAACCCATTTGAGATAAGCTTTTCCCCGTTTGGGCTCTTGTGCCTGAAAATGCTTTCCAGCTCCATCATCGTCGGCCCTCCCTCGCACAGTGTCATACAAAGGGAGGCATGCGGGCTGCCATACCTCCGGCCAGCCCGCACCCTGGCAAAAACACAAGCATCATTGTCGAGGCACGCGGCGGCATGGCCTGCCGCATGCGCGGCGCAGAATACCTTCCGGCTCTGCAATGCCGTCCTGCCTCCCTGCGCCAGCGCGGCCGCCGGGCTTTTCACGGCGCTGGCGCAAGGGTGCCCCGGCACGTGCCCGGGCCTGCGGCGGCGGCAGGCGCCTTCCGGCACAAGCGCCGGTACATGGCAGGCCCGCCCTGCTGCCTCTCTTTCACAAAGCCCTTTTCCGCAGGGCGCCCTGTGCCCTGCGTCTCCCTTCCTTGCCGCCCCTGCGGCACGCTTTGCGCCGAAGGGCCGGCTTTTTCGTATTCAGTATAACACAGCGGCCCGGCGCATGCCATGCTTTGACAGCAGCTTTGCCTCGTGCTATCATCAGGTCACGGGGATAAAAACACGGCCCGGTCGGTAGTCCGGGTGCGGCAAATGCCGTCAGTAACCTGCCTCCTTGGTTGTCCGTTCCCCGCGGGCGCCCCCGCGCCCGTTTTGGAAAGGAGGGATGAGGATGGGATGTGCGCATTCCCGCTTCACCGTGCTGTTCGAGGGGCCGTTCTGGATAGGCCTGTACGAGCGGGAAGAAAACGGGCTGTACGCCGCCTGCAAGGTGACGTTTGGCGCCGAGCCTTCCGATGCAGAGGTATATGTCTTTCTCAACAGGCACTGGGGCAGCCTGCGCTTCAGCCCTGCGGTGGCCGCGGGCACTGCGGCGCGCAAAGCGCCGGGCTATAAACGCGCCATGCGGGCCGCACGCGCCCAGACGGCGCAGGCAGGCCCCGGCACAAGGGCCCGGCAGGCGCTGGCCGCCCAGCGCGAGCAGCAGGCCGTGCAGCGGCAGGCGGCCGCAAAACGCCGCCGCGAGGAAAGCGAAGCGCGCCGCTTTGCGCTGCGCCGCCAAAAGCGCAAGGAAAAGCACAGGGGGCATTAGCCGCCCTGTGCTTTTTATTGATTTTGGAAACCGGCGGCTATTCCGGTGAAGGCGCCCCGTAAAAAGCTTTCACTTCCAGTCGCCTCCGGCGCAGGGCAGAGCGCGCCGCCGGCAGCCCGCTCTGAAAACAGGAAAGCTTTCGTCCGGGCCGGGCAGCAGGCCGGGGGCTGCGGACATAAGCCATTTTGCAATTTTTTCTGGTGCGCCCGCAATGTGCCCTTCCAGCCCTTGTGCAGCCCACGCGCTTTGCGCGCGGGCTTGATTGCGCAAGGTATAGGCGCAAACCCGGGCATTGTGCAGGTTGGATACGGGCGGCAATGCTCCTGCATTGAGGGCATATCCGGCGGTACGCTGCCGCCGCGCCTTGCCGGGTTTTGCGGGCAAGGCACCTGCATTCGAAGCAAAGCCAGTGGCGGATTTCACGTGCAATGCTTCCGGTATGGGACCCAAGCTCAGTACCGGCGCGCCTCATGTTTTCGCGCAAGGGCCGCCGGCCCGGCCAAAAAGGCTATGTGGCCCGCGGCCCGCACAGCGGTGCACAGCCTAAACGGCAGCAGACCCGCCGCGGCAGTCGTTTTGCTTCGCGCCTGCGAAAGCGCCCATTCGCGGGCCGTGGAGGGAATGAGGTTAAAAGGCCAAGCTTCATTCCCCCGGCCTCATGGAAGGCCCTGCCCGCGGCGCCTTTCAGGGCCTGTACACGCCGCGCCGCCAAAGGGCACGGCCATGCGCAGGACAATACGTTTTTCGCTTTTCCCGCAGGGCTGCCGCGCCTGTGCGGCCCTTGCCGCTATTCAAACGCCCACAGCTTTGTCTCATACCCCTGTACAAACCAGCGGAGGCTGGTGCGCCCGCGCGCCGCCACCGTATGGCCCTCTGCCTCCAGCCGCTGCCTTTGGGCCTGCACCCCGCCGGGGTATTTGGGGTTCAGCTCTCCGCCCGCTTTCAGGGTGCGCCAATAGGGCGTCTCATCCGTCCCGCGCTGAAAGCTCGCCCACGCCGCAATGGACACAAAAATGCCCGCGGTGATGGGATCTGTAAAATCGGCGCCTGCACGGCGGGCCAAAAGCCCGCGAAGCTCGCCCACCGTGGTGAGCCTGCCGGGCGGCACCTGCCGCATCAGGGCGTCATAATACAGCGGCGGGGCAAAGTACATGCGCGTGCCGCCGTATTTTTTTACCGTCGCCTCGTCTGTCACAAGCTGCACCCTGGGCATTCCGTTCGCACGGTGCAGCATGGCGTTGAAATCTTTTTCATCCTCATTTGCCATAAAAAGGCCGCCTCCTTGTCTGTCTGCGGGGCGGGCGGGCCCTGCCTTCGCCCCGTATGCGGGAAAGAGCTGCTCTGTGCCCTATTTTAGTGTCTTTTGCATGCGGATGCAATGAGGCGGTTTTGAATTTTCGTTCAGCGTATCGGCATGCCGATCTGTTTTTCCTGCCGCCAGGCGGACGCCGGGCCGTCATCGCCCCAGTATTCGTCCAGCCGTGCTATTTTCCCTTCGCACAGCTGAAAAAAAGAAGCCACATGGAAGGAAAGGCTTGGGTTGTTCCGCGCCCACACATGCACGGCGGTGATGATGCAACGCCCGGCCTGTTCCACACGCTCTACCCTGCCGTCCCACGCGCCGGGGTATTCGCAGTTGGCGCGCAGAAATTCCTGCAGCGAAAACCGCTCGTTCGTGTTGTGCCAATAAATCGCGGCGTCCTGCCGGAACCAGGGCCGCATGGCCGCGGCGTCCTGCCGCAGGGCGGCGCGCCAGTAAGCGTGGATATCCATTTGCACGCCTGCGCTTTTTCCCTCCGCCTCCTCCTGCGCGGGCGCCGTCAGCTCCAGACGGTTGCCCTCGCTGTCCTCTATTTCGCTCACCCAGTTCGGCCCAATGCGCCGCAGCGGAAACACCACCCTCTGCCCGGCCAGCTTCTGCACAAGGGCCGCGCGGCACGGCAGCTCCAGGCTGGGCAGGCAGTTTGTTCCATATGCGTGCTCTTCCCCTGCAAGACGGAAGGCGAACAGCCCCAGGCGGAAGCCGCCCGCCTCAAACACGCTGTATGTTTCATCGCGCTCTTTCACAGGCCGCTCCAGCAAGGCCTCGTAAAACCGTATGGCGCGCGCCATATCGGTGACGCACACATAGCACGAGCGTATTGCAATCTCCATCCCGGTATCTCCTCTCAGTATATTTTCAGGCCGCCGGAAAGCGCCTGTGCTTCTTTGGAGGGCATGCGCGCGGTGCCGGCCCGCTGTACGCCGGGCATATCCTGCAATTCCGTCATATGGGCCCAGTACCGCCTGGGGCAGTGCGTACGGCGGCAGACCGGGTTTTCGCGCGCGGCAATGGCAATGGTGCTGTAAAAGCGTTTCCACAGCGCCTTGAACTGTGCCTCCTGTGCGCTTTCCGGCGGCAGGGCCAGCCCCTCCAGCGGCACGATGCGCGCGGCGCCGCCCTGCCACACCAGGGCCGCCGCGTGCGCCTTATCCCAAATCAGCAGCTTTTCACAGGCAAAGCGCGTGCAGAAATGATGCGCAATGTAGGGCAGCACAAAGTTTTTCGGTTCTATTACGGCCACAAGCGCTTCGCCCGTATCTTCAAAGCGCAGAAACTCCAGCGTCAGATGGGCCTCGTTGCGCAAAAATTTTTGCGCGGCAGCCAGAGGTGCCACCGCCGGATGGCTGAGCATATAGGGCGCGCTTTTCCCTGTTTGATAGCCGAAGTGCAGAAAACGCAGCACCAGAAGCTCCCGCCCGGGCGCACAGGAAAAATAGGTGTCGCGCACCAGTTCCTCCGCAGCCGGGCCTATTTTCCGCGCAATAGAGGCAAACACACGCGCAGCCTTTTCCGGCTGGGTGCGCACGGCCACCTCCTCGAACAGGCAGGGCTGAGCATCCGCTTCGCACACCACCTCCTGCGGCAGCAGGTGGGCGTATACGCTTTCATACACACAGCACAGCAGCCCCTCAAAGCTGCCGTCGTACACATACCTCACAGGCGTTTTTGCACACATGCCAATGCCTCCTGCCTTACTTCCTCGCGGGCCAGGGCCGGTTTTCCGCCCTGGCTGCACAGGCGCTGCACTTCGGGCGCGTCAAACAGGCTGAGCTGCCGGGCGCCGCCCGCAAACACATCCGGCGACAGCAGGGCGCTGGCCATGCGGGCGCGGCTTTGGCGCGCGGCGCCCGCATAGCCGTCGCAGACAATGAAAAACTGCGCCCGCTTGAGCACCACGCCCAGCTTTTTCAAATCTTCCAGCCGCAGCCGGGCTGTGCGCCGGGCCAGCCGGATGCGCAGCGCGCTTTTCACGCCGATGCCCGGCACGCGCAGCAGCATTTCATACTCACAGCGGTTCACGTCCACCGGGAACAGCTCCAAATGATTCAGCGCCCAGCTGCACTTTGGGTCCAGATAGGGGTCCAGGTCCGGGTGGGTGTCGTCCAGCAGTTCGCCAGCGTCAAAGCCGTAAAAGCGAAGCAGCCAATCCGCCTGATACAGCCGGTGCTCGCGCAGAAGCGGCGGCTTTGTGCCAAGTGCCGGCAGCAGCGCGTTTTCCGCCACCGGGATATACGCCGAAAAAAACACGCGCTTGAGCCGGTATTTCCGGTAAAGCCCCTGCGTGAGGCGCAGGATATCCACGTCGCGCTCCGGGCTGGCGCCCACAATCATCTGGGTAGACTGCCCTGCCGGTGCGAAGCGCGGCGCGCCTTTGTACTTCACCAGCTCGCGGCCTGCGGCCACGCCATCGCGCACCTGTGCCATGGGCGTCAGAATGGCCTGTCTGGTCTTGTCCGGCGCCAGGGCGGACAGGCTGCGCTCGCTGGGAAGCTCGATGTTCACGCTCAGCCGGTCCGCCAGAAGGCCCAGCCGGTGTACCAGCGCCGCGTCCGCACCAGGGATGGCCTTTGCATGGATATATCCGCGGAAGCGGTATTCACTGCGCAGCAGCTCCAGCGCCTTTATCATCTGCTCCATGGTATAGTCCGGGCTTTTCAGCACGGCGCTGGACAAAAACAGCCCCTCAATATAGTTTCGGCGGTAAAAGCCGATGGTCAGCTCCGCCAGCTCGCGCGGAGTGAACGCCGCGCGAGGCACATCGCTCGAGCGCCGGTTCACGCAATAGGCGCAGTCGTACCGGCACACATTTGTCATCAGCACCTTCAAAAGGCTCACACAGCGCCCGTCTGCGGAAAAGGCATGGCAGATGCCCGCCGCCACCGTGCTGCCGAGGCCGCTTTTATCTCCCGCGCGGTCTACCCCGCTGGAGGTGCAGGCCACGTCGTATTTGGCGCTGTCTGCAAGAATGGTCAGCTTTTCCATGATGTCCACGAAAACCGGGCCTCCTCTCCCAAAAAAGGTGCAAAAAAGAAAGCCCTGCCCGCGGGCGGGGCTTTTCAGTCTCTTCCATCCGTTTTAGCCGGCAGGAGAGGCCGGCCTCCTTTGCGCAGGCGCACATCTGCCGTCTGCGCGGCATTCAGCCATTGGCAGGTGGTTCCGGCTGGCCGTTATCCAGGCAGAAGGGGGCCCGCCGGGTCCAGCAGGGTACAGGAGATCTGATAATACTGCGTCTGCACCATTCTGGTGCCGCACGCCAGCACGCAGCGCACAGCGCCCTTTAGGTCTTTCACGTGAAAATCCAAATGTATCATCTGGCCCTGCGCCCCTTCGCGCCACGGCCACACTGGCGGCGTATAGCCGGGCACCTGCTGAAAGGCAAGCGTCCAGCCGCCGTGCGCCGAAAGCGCAGCCCAGCCCGGCGCCGCTTTCTCCCGCGGCCAACCCAACAACGCCCCATAAAACTCTGCAAGGCTCTGGGCATCCGCACAGTCCCGCACGATGCCGGAAAGTTCCGCTCTCATTTGCCGCTTTTTCCTCTCTGCACCCGGCAGGGGCCTATAAAGCCCGCGCCCTCGGCACGCCATTTCACACGTTTTATAGCTGCACAGCCGGGAATACGTGAAGCACACGCATGGCATCCCCCTGTACGCCTACCACCACACAGCCGCAATTCCCAAGAAAATTCTTCCACATATCGCGCAGGGGCCGCCGCTCCACAATGGTAAACACCGCCTGCTGCACGCCGCCGTGCGTTGTCACCAGAATGCGTCCGCCTGCGTGGCGCGCCGCCAGCTCCTGCAGCATAGCATGCACACGGGTCATCAAATCTTCCAGCGGTTCCGCCCCCTGCGGCGGCACATATTTGTCCGTTTCATCCCACAGGATGTCAAACTGCTCCGTTTCTTTTTCCAGCTCGGCATGGAGGCGGTTATCCCAGATGCCAAACCCCAATTCAATGGCGCGCGGCTCAATATTAATCTCCTGTGTGGGCAGCCCTGTTACAATTTGCGCTGTTTCCACCGCACGGCGCAGCGGGCTGGAATACACTGCGTCAAACGAAATGCTCTTCAGCCGCTGTGCTGCACAGCGCGCCTGCGCCCTGCCCGTTTCATTCAGGGGGATATCTACGCGCCCCTGCATGCGCCCTTCCCTGTTATTGTCCGTCTGGCCATGGCGCAGAAAATAAATTTGTGTTTCCTGTTCCATTTGATAAAGTCCGTTTTATCGGACATCTCCTTCTGTATGATAAGAGCATGCCGGGCAGCCCGGCATCACCACTTCGCCTTTGTCTCCACCACCTTGCCCACCACATGCAGGTGCTCCAGGTCTTCCCCCAGAATGACCTGCGGCTGATAGGCCGGGTTGAAGGGCTGCAGGATGATGGTATTGCCGCGGCGCACAAATTTTTTCAGCGTACCCTCACCCTCGCCGTATACCAGCACGCCCAGTTCACCGTTTTCCAGCGTCTGCTGGCGGTGCACAAGGGCAAGGTCGCCCTCGCGGATACGGGGCTCCATACTGTCGCCGCGCACCAACAGGTAGAAATAGCTGTCCGGGTCTTTTACGCTGGCGGGCTCTGTGCCGTAATCTTCCTCAAAGGCAAGGGCGCCAAAACCTGCGCGCACTGTGCCTATCACCGGTATCTGGCACTCTTCTGCCGCAAGGTACGGCAGCACATTGCCGGGCATGGGCGCGGCGCCGCACCCCAGAAGATAATCCACGCTTACCTTGAAAAAGGACGCCAGCGCCGCCAGCGTGGCAGGGTCCGGCGTGGAACGGCCCGTCTCCCACTTTCCCACAGCCTGCTGGCTGAGCCCCAGCTCCTTTGCCAGCGCCCCCTGGGAAAGCCCGCAGGCCTTGCGCAATTCTTTCAGCCGTTTTGTAAACATCACAGCGGCCTCCCTTATTGGTTTCCATTTTTATAATACTACCCTTCGTTGTGATTGTAAAGAATATTTTTCTACAAATTATAAAAAAAGTAGTATTTAAAGCTTGACAACAACCATAGGTTGTAATAAGATAAACATGTAAGGAAAACGGCATTGCCGCAGGAGGGACCATATTATGAAACAGAAAACATTCCGCTTTTTTCTTGATCTGATGCTTCTCGTTTGTCTGGCGCTGGCAGGGTGCGGCCTGCAGGCGTATGCGCAGGCACATCTCTCTGTCTCGCTGCTTATCACACCCGCATTCCTTCTGTTGGCAGGCGGCGCCTTTGAACTGGGGCGCCTGCTGCATACGCAGCCCGCAGCGCCTAAGGCGCGGCCGGCCCTGCGCGTGGCAAAACCTGCGCCCGCGCCGCATACGCCGTATGTGGCCTGAATCATCCTGTACGCCCTGGCCCGCTGCGCGGGCTGGGGCTTTTTGTATAGTAAAACCACTGGCTAGGCCAGTGGTACAAAAAAGCCAATGGCGATGAGGAAGAAAAACACCCTTTGCTATAATAAACGCGC
>OFMK01001203.1_pt1 | contig 20356 bp, 16 predicted proteins | sample 1541781 | NCBI WGS metagenome assembly OFMK01 (sample SAMN04209250, study PRJEB22552) | human gut metagenome | biome: gut; material: feces | host: Homo sapiens | place: USA: Oklahoma
GGGGCCGGGAGGCACGAAAGTGACCCCCGGCCTTTATCCAGCACTAAAATCGACCGGCCCCAGCGCACGGCTCCGATCGTCGCGGGTATTGGCGCACACGCCCGCACAGAGGGGCGTACTCACCGCGATGGCGCTGGGATGCCACCTCGCTTGGAGAGCAGGCACACAGCGGGCCACAGGGGCGGAATGGTGCGGCATCACATCTGCAGCTCCGGTCCATGCCGCGGTTCGGACAGGTAGTCTGTGCAGCACTGCTCCAGACTCTGGCCCCACTGCTGCTGGCAGTACTCCTCCATCTTGGGCAGCAGGAGCGCCTGCTCCTCCGGGGAGAGCCGGTACTTGAATGCCTGCTCGTCACTGTTGGCCAGCACGAGATAGACATCCAGCGTATCGCAGACAGTTTGTTCATCCATGTCGTAGTTGGCGTAGATATTCAGCCAGTCATCATTTTCGGTAGTGCAGACATGGGTCCCGAAGACCTTGTCTGCATCAAAGCTGACCTCCATGTAGAACTCCAGCAGGTTCTCATTCTGGACGATCTCGTTGGCGAAGGAGATGTCACCTGCCCGGAGTGTTCGGCTGCCGGTGAGATACGCTGGCTCTGACTGCGTGAGCTGCTTGCCGCTCAGGTGATCCAGAAACACCCGCCACCGCTCATCCATGGAAGCGTCACTGCGCTTGGAGGCGAAGTAGGCGGCGATACTCACATCCTTGATCCGGAAGCACTGCCAGCCGTCCATGATGTTCAGCGCATCAATGAGACCTTTGTCCAGATCGATGTCGAAGGCCCCGGTCACTCTGCCGGTGTTCTCCATCCGCTCAGCAGCGTAGGTGCGGAACTGCTCCTGGGTGATCTGTTGTCCGCGGGAGATCAGCCCGGTAAATTTCATCGGCGGTGCTTCCGGCGCTTTTCGGATATAGGCTCTCAGTTTTGATGCGGTCTGGAGAAACTCCAAGGGTTCCTCCACCTGAAAATATCCCTCCTCACCGCACTCAGTCACATGGAAGACAGAGAAGCGTCGGTTGGCCTCTTGGTCTTGCCTGCGGAGCTGATCCTCCTGCCAGATCTCCCGGCTGATCCGCTCATACTCCCGCTGGGGGAGCTGATTGCACATTTTGTCCACCACATCTTCCAGATGCTCCTCCAATGTTTCGTCCTGAAGGTGCTTGCTCAGTGCGTCGTACCAGCGCTCGTCGATCCAGAACGATATCTCTCTGCTGCTCATGATTCCTCCTTTCTGAACTCAGGCACGGGCGCCACCGCAGGCTGTGGCTGCCGGTTGGGCTTAGTCGTCCGCTTGGGCCGTGCCGGAACCGTCTTCCGGTCGATGTACTCCCGCACCTCCTCCGGGACCAGCGTTTCGTAGAGCTGGCCCAGAGCTGCCTCCATTTTCTTCTGCACGGTGGAGTTCTCTTTCTTGAGATAGAACTCCATCGCTTCCACTCTCTCGTCATCATAGGAGAGTGTGATCTCAATCTTCTGTGCCATCTGTTCCTCCTCTCTGTCATGGCAGATAACTTCTGGGGTTGACCCGGTCGCCGTTGACGCGCACCTCGAAGTGGAGGTGGGGGCCGGTGGAGCGCCCGGTGGAACCGGACATGGCGACCACGGTCCCAGCCTCCACCGCTCTGCCCACCGATACCATTAGCTGAGAGCAGTGTCCATACAGCGTTGTGAGTCCATTGCCGTGGTCAATCATGACATAGTACCCGTAGCCGCCCCGGTCATAACTGGACACCGTCACCGTCCCCGGCAGAGCGGCACGGATGGGTGTGCCTGTGGGGACGGCCAGATCGATACCGGTGTGGCCCCGCCGCTGCCCGGTGATGGGGTCGACGCGGCTGCCGAACTCAGAGGTGACCACATTTCGCCAGTGCTCCCCGATAGGAGAGCAGAATCCATCCGTTCCCACAAAGGGGACATCGGAGCCAACGAATCCGCTGCCGCTGCCGGTGTAGCCATACCGGAGCAGGCTGTAGACGCTGTCGGCATTGGACCGCTGCTCTGGCGTCACTTCGCTCCCAGTGACAGCACCGATATTTTCGTAGATCTGCAAGAGGTCTGTGATCGGCACAGCAACGGTATAGGTCTCCTCAGTTTCCGTGGTGGTACCGTCATCATTTTCCGTGGTGACCGTCCGGGTCCGTTCCTCATAGGTGACAAAGCAGTCGGTGAATTGTTGGAGATCCTGACTGGCCGGATCTGCTGTGCCGAAGTACAGCGCATAGAAAACGGCCTTGATGCGAATGGCATCCAGGCCGCTCTCTCCCTCAACCAGACTGCCGACCTGTGAGGTGACAGTATCCAACTGCGTCAGGGCATTTCGCATCTCCTCGATGCAGGCTCTGTATTCAGCGGGGACGCCGGCAGGGATCGTGCTGTCATAGAAGCACAGCTCTACAGCGGATCGGTTGTGATCCGCTGCTCCCGAACCCAGAGAACAGAAAAAGGCGACGAGGAGGATCACAGGGGAGAGGACTGCGGCCACCACCCAGCCGATGGTCTTCCGGCTCTTCTCGCTGGAGAGGGCCATGACAGCGGCTTTGGCCAGCGCAGCGGCAGGGACAGCCATCAGCGACCGCCTGCCTTTCCGAACAGGACCTCCTTGTGGGGCGGCGCGTGGACCTCCAGCAGATACCGTTCGTTGCCGCACTTATACAGGCAGACGCCCCGCTGGGCGTACCGGATGAGTTCGAACTCCGCTGGCTCCAGTTGGAGGTTGTCCATATAGAACCGTCTGTTGACACTGCCGGCATTGAACAGGAACTGGTGGGTGGGGATGGCGAACAGGGGCCGGGTCAGTTCCCGGATGCCCTGCACATCAAAGTCCTCCAGATTCTGAGAGGCCAGGATCATGGAGGACTCCTTCTTTCGCACCCGCTTGAGGGTGTTGCGGATATATTCGATGGTGGTCAGGTTGCTCAGCCAGATGTACAGCTCGTCCAGCGTGGCTACCGCGTTGCCCTGGGTGAGCAGCCGGTCGCTGAGGTAGGAGAGCACATTGAAGAGCATGGCGTTTTTTACACCGCTGTTGGCCTGAAGAAGACCTTTGACGCCAAAGACCAGGAATCGGGAGCTGGTGATGTTGGTGTGTCCGTTGAAAAATTTGCTCTCCGCGCCGCGGCACATGGAGTGGAGGCCCAGCAGGATCTCCCGCAGCAGGTCGCGGGTGTACAGAGGATCTTCCTCACTGTCATAGGACTGGTAGACCTCCTCAATCTGGTCATAGAGGTCGGAGAGAGTCGGAAAGTCCTCTGGCTGGATGGATTGGACCTCGGTGTTATCATTGATGCCCCACTTGGCATACAGACGCTCCAACATCAACTCGATGGTGTCGATGTGCCGGTCTGCAAAGTCCTTGTAGCTGCGGAAAAAATCCTTCAGAAAGGATATGTGCTGGCTGAGCCGGGTGTGCTGCCGGAAGGCGTCCGGTGCGTCCTCATCGCCACAAACTTCATATCCTTCGCTCTTGCCTGACGGCGAGAGCTCACTCATTTCGTTGTGCCTCCTCTCCCCAGCGAAACCGCTTCGCTGGGTTTCGCCGGGGGCCCCATTTTCCTTATCTGTGGTATCCCACAACTTGGGTTCCAGTGGGTTAATGATGTACTGTCCGCTCATCAAATCGATGAAGCATCCGCCCAGTTGGGCGCAGAGGTCCATGAGTTCATGCTCCGGGTCCAGACAGAGGACGGACTTCCCGCTCTCCAGAACGTTGCACAGCAGCAGCTTCAGAAGGTAGCTTTTCCCCTGGCCGGAGTTACCCAGAATGAGGACGCTGGCCGTAGTCTTGTCCTCGGCTCTGTGGTCCAGATCCACAATGACATTGGAGCCGTAGCGGTCACGGCCAACATAAAAGCCTTTGGGGTCCGTCTTGCCGGAGTAGTTGAAGGGGAAAAGATTTGCCGCCGATCCCGCAGGCAGCACGCGCTCGAACTGGGTGGCAAACACATTGTGTCCGGCAGGGTTGGCGGCGAGAAAGCCCTCTCGCTGCCGCAGGAAGAGCCGGTCCGCATCCAATTTGCTCCGCACCAATTCCGCGGACACTTCATCCCGCAGTGCCCGCAGGGTGTCCGGGTCTTTGGCGGTCAGTTCGATAAAGACGGCGCAGTGGATCAGCGGCTCACTGTTTTTTCTCATGGATGCGATGAGGGCGGCTACATCCTGGAGGTTGGCTTCCGCGGTGACTGCCTGCTTCATCCGGTTGGTGCTGCCCCGGTCCATCCGGTTCTTGTTCTCGGCGTTGTGGAGGATCTTTTCCTCCTCCGCAGAGGTCACCTTCCGGGTATAGATGCGCAGGGTCACGCCACTCTTTTCTCCGAGATTCCGAAGCAGAGCCAGTTCCTCTGTGGTAGCGGGGTAGCTGCGCAGCGCCATGGTGCAGCGGTAGAGGTCCCCGCACACCGCATGATCCGTATTGAAGCGAACCGCAGAGGGAGCGATCAGGTCCAGAAAATCCTTTGGTTTTGGTTCTGGTGTTCCGGCCTGTGCCGCCCGTTTCTTTTTCTTCTGCTTTTTCTTAGCCATGGTCTTTCACCCACCTCTCTCCGTCATAGTCATCAAAGTGATCTGTTGTCACATCCTGCTGGTAGTACACAGCCAACAGGCGCTTGATGTCCTGGGGATCTGCCAGCCGGACCTGAAAGCCCAGATCCCGGATGCGTTTCTCGGTCTGGCGCAGATGGTTCTCATCCGGCTCACCGCCGCCGCGCTCAGGACAGAGTACGATGGCAAACTCCCGAGCGGAAGCGGTCCCGGTCTGGATATCATCCAGATGGATACTGTCCTGCCGCAGCAGCTCCCGTATGGCAGGCAAGTCTTCCTGCTCCATACGCAGACGGTACCAGTCCTTGTTGCGGCGGAAGGATTCCCGGGAGTCCAAGGCCAGCATCTGCACCTGGGGCATCGTGCAGAGCAGCCGGGTCAATGCCATCACCCGGCCTCGGATGCCTTCTTCTGAAAGCACGGACAGATTATCCGGCTTGATCAGATAGAAGACCAGTTCTCCCTCGGCGCTGCGGATGCCATGCTGTGTGAGTTGGCTGATCCCCATGAGCTGCCGGGTAGACTGCCTCTGCCGCAGTTCTTTCTTCTGTTTATTCAATTCTGGGCCTCCATTCGTAGTACTGCTGCTTCCACAGCAAAAACGCAAAGGCATAGCGCAGGAAATCCAGGATGCTGGCCGACTCTACACGGATGCTGAGGAAGGCATAGAGCGCCGTTGCCACCATGGGAAGCATGGTCCCGCTCTGTACCAATGCCAGAACAGAAAACAAAAAGCCGACGCCGATGATCGCTACATCCCGCAGGGTCCAGAGCCAGAGCATAGCCCTTGCTTTCAAATCTTCGGGGTAGATATAAATGGGGAACACCTCCTACAAAGAAAAGCCGCCGCAGGGATGACCCGCGGCGGCCTATGACCCGGTCAAGATTTCTGCTCATGCTCCAGTGCCTGCCGGATACAGTCCAGGAAGAAGGCGTTCTGTTTCATGTTATGCTGTTTCAGATACTCCTTGAACTGCTCGAACAGTTCCTCGGGCACTTGAAAGGCCACCGTCCTCTGCTTTCCGTCCATTTTTCTGTTCCCTCCATTTCCGTAGTAGTTTGTGAGAAATTCTGTCATGAATTCGCTCAGGGATTTTCCGGACTCCTCCTGCTCCTGCCGGATGCGTGTGTGCAGGGAGATTGGGATCTGCGCGCATAGGTTCTTTTTCGGTTCCATACCGACGCCCCCTTTGTCCTGAATTGCAAAGCAAGTATATCCAAAGCAAGGTGGGAAAGCCATTCACAATACCTAACGAAGAACAACGCTGAAACGAAAGCATAAGTGACAAGTTCTTTCGCTGAACTTTGGGTGGCCATTTTTCCCGACTACATGTATAATCAAGGCAACTTGATTTGGAGGGATCTGAGATGAAACGGTGCCAGTGGGCGGACCCGAGCTTGGAATTATACATCACCTATCATGATAACGAATGGGGTCAGCCGGAGCATGATGACCGCAAACTCTTTGAGATGTTGACTCTGGAGAGTTTTCAGGCAGGCCTGTCCTGGCTGACGATCCTGAAAAAGCGTGAGGCGTTCCGCAGGGCTTTTGATGGTTTCCAGCCGGATGTGGTCGCCCAGTACGGTCCGGAGAAGGTAGAGGAACTGATGGCTGACGCAGGCATCGTCCGCAACCGGCGTAAGATCGAAGCTGCGATCCGCAATGCCGGGGTATATATCTCTATTCAGAAGGAGTTCGGTTCCTTTGACCGCTATCTCTGGGCGTTCACGGGCGGTAAAGTCATCCTGAATACGGATGATGAAGCGCGCGCCCACACAGAGCTGTCCGACCGTATCTCCAAAGACTTGAAGCGCCGGGGCATGTGCTTCGTCGGCACCACGATCGTCTATGCGTTCCTGCAAGCTGTGGGTGTGGTCAACGACCATGAACTGTCCTGCTTCTGTCATCCGAATCATCCATAGAGAACTGCCGCGCAAATCCTGCGCATGATATACTCCACGCAGGGGATAGCGACGCTGTTGCCCAGCGCCTTGTAGCGGGCAGAATCCGAAGCACCGGGAAGATCCGTCCAACCATCTGGGAACCCCTGGAGCCGCTCACATTCCAAAGGAGTCAGGCGGCGGATCAGGAGCGGGCCATCCGCTGCCTGACATACCAGGTCAGTGGCATCCTTGTGCTGTCTGGCGCTTTCCGTAGAGGCCACATCGTTATCCTGAAACACATCCACACGCTGCCTGGAGTAGACTGCGTGATGATTGGTTGCGGTCAGGGTATAGTCGATATCCTCCTGATAACCGATTCCATTGCCGCCATGAAAAGGCTTACGGTCGATGGCGTTTCCTGTGATACAGAAGACCTCTGGCGGTTCCTGCTCCACCAACGGCAGGTTGTTGCCTCCGGTCCCCGCACAGGCAGAGAGAGTCGGAGCGATGCTGTGAGGTCCTGTATATCTGGCATCGATGCCGTGGTTTTCATACACCAGGGGCTGGTGCCCATGCTCCTGGGCCCGCAGGGTTCCAGCGATGCCCTCCGTACAGTCCATCACGCTGCCACCCTGGTCATTCAGGCACAGAACAGAGGGCATACAATTCCCGCTGGCTGTCCCTTTCAGCGTGGGGGAGATCGTTTCGGAAAAGCCGATGCTTCCGGCTTTGGCTCCGGCCCCCGCAGAAAATCCGGCAACAAAGGTCTGCTGTTTCATTCCCGGCTGTGCCTGGAGCGCACCGGCAAGATCATGCAGGTCCCGCACCTCATCTCTCTGATTTGCGGCAAAGGCCACGGGATCACCGGTGATGAAGGTCTGCATCTGCATATTGCTGGAGGCCATCAACGCACCGGATACCCCGTGCAGATCGATCCCTTCATCCCTCTGATTGATGTGATATGCCCTCATCTCTGTTGTTCGGAACTTCATCGGGATCAAGCCTGCCTGGACCATCAAAGCCCACTCCAACTGCTCCGGCAGCGGCTTGCCACGCTCCTTCGCCCTGCGCAGGATGCCAAGGCAGGCTTTTTTGCTCAAATAGTATTTCGGGTGCGGCCTGACCTCCAAAATCTGCGACAAGGAATATACGTCGGCGGCGTTGAGGGGTGCGGGGCCAGTATTGAGCATCCAGGACTCGCCATGCCAGGGAGAATGCATCTCCCACTCGCATATGCCCAGCAGATTGCCATGGCCAGGCGTAAGATCGATAAACATGTATGGGATCGCCTTTAACTCCAGCGATTTCTTCCAGGACAATTCGGAAGTCCTCGTATTTCGGCGTCCCGCTGCTGAATGCGCCGGGCACGTTTTCCCAGACAAACCATCTGGGTCGAACAGACTTGCCTGATCGTCCACGTAAAATATCTGCATTTCTTATCTCCTTTGTAAGGCGGATCTGTTCCATAAAAAGGCCGGAACGCGCCCCGTCCAGACCGTGGCGTGTCCCGGCAACAGATAGATCCTGACACGGACTGCCCCCGCAGATGATGTCCACGGGCGGCAGATCCTTACCGCGTAGTTTTGTAATATCCCCCACGTGCAGCATATTGGGGAAACGCTGCTTCGTTACCTCGATTGGGAACCCCTCAATCTCACTGGCCCAGAGCGGAATGATACCAGCTCGGACAGCTGCGAGGGGAAACCCTCCGATACCATCAAACAGGCTCCCCATGGTCAGGGCGCTCATTTTGTCACCGCCGCTGCGATAGTCCGGGTAGTGTTGACAGCAGCCTGAGCGGTATAGACCGCGCTCATGATGTTTGCGTGGGTCGTGGTATCCAGTCCGAAGGTCCCGGCGATCCTGGGGACCTCACTTGCGGAGAGCATCAGACCAAGACCCAAAAGGGCGTTTTCTTGGAAGACCATCAGACCCGCCACCAAGATGATAGCCTGAAGGAATGCGGTCAGGCACAGGCCGATGACCTGTTTGATCCACTGTACGAAGCCGTCCACATACCCTCTTGGGATACTGAACATATACAGGCTCCCCACGGCGATCTGGATGAGCAGGATACCGCCCCGCTTCAGGTTTGCAAAAAACACCTTGATCACCGCATAGGCCATGAGGATGATACAAAAGAGCAGCATGATGGGACTGGTGATCACACCGAAGCCGAAATCCAGTGTCACTTCGGTCATATCCGCGATGCTCTCCACGCTGCTGAGGTCCGTGATGATCTGCTGGCCCACATCCCCGATACTGGTCCCATATCCGGTCAGCCCCGCGCTGAAGGTCCCCTGAAGGGAGATGGCCAGCGCATAGAGCCGGACCGGCAGGACCGAGAACAGGCTTGCGCCCAGAAATCCCTTGATAGCGTTGAGCGCCGTCTGCTTGAGGTTGGCCCGGCCTGTGGAATATTCGATGCCGAACTCAAAGGCACAGACCACCAGACTGATGCCGTACATAGCCCAACCCAGCTGGGAGAAAAACAGCACGACTGCCTGCACCCATTCCAATTCAAATAATTCGACTCCCATGTTGCCCATGGCCGCAAAAAAGTTGCCCAAAAAGCCGACTACCTGTCCATAGAACCAGTCGATCAGGTTATCCATGATGGTGGCGGCGACAAAATCCCAGATAAAAATAGAGACTCACCTCGCTGTCACGGGGTCGTGCCAGCTGAGGGATGGGGGCCGCGCAGCTGGCACGGCCCCATATATTCGTCTTACATCGTCTGCGCCCACCGCGGTTGTTCCGTCTGGATCTGCTCCTGGAAGATCTCCAGATAACTTCCCACCGCGTCAAACAGCTCCTGATAATCCCGACTGCTGGGCTGATAGACATACCAGGCTACTTTCCCGCAGTCGTCCCAGAGGTGGGGGATGACCCCATCTCTGAAATTGGGGTTGCTGGTGTGCTTTTTCCCAAGCAGATCTGAAAACCGCAGAACAAGGTTATCCACGGCACCCTCGTCCCGATTCAGGATGGTCAGGCGAAGAGCGTCGTACTGGTTGGCGATGTGGGTGGAGATAAATTGGATCTTGGCCCGGTTCATCTCACTCAGCCGCACATAGCAGGCCCGCCCAACATAGGCGGCGTCCGGATAGCGGGGACTGACGATCTTCCTCAGTTCCTGCTCGAAAGCGTTGATGCTCATGCCTTAGATCCCCACGATGCCCCAGATATAATTGGGGGCCAGCAGAACGAAGATCAGGCAGACGAACAGGATGGCGGGGCCGGTCCACTCAAACTGTCCGTGTTTGCGGTAGTCGAAGTAGCACATAGCCAGTTTGACAAAAAATGCGACCGCCAGGATCATGCTCAATGCAGGGAACACCACGCTGTCTACCACCGTCTTGATCTGACTGGCGGCATCGGTCCAGGTCTGCTCCACAGCTCCGGCCACATCGCCGCCGGTGGCAAAGGCGGGGACCGCACAGGTCATCGCCAGAACGAGAGTGGGCAGAAGATATCTCACCCAATTTTTGATGCGCTTCATCAATGACACCTCCATAAAAATAGGAGGACCGTCCCGGTCAGGACGGTCCTCTCTGGGATGATAGGGGCTTAATAGCCGGTGCGGGGCAGGGGCTTGGAGGGCTTGTAGACTTTGGTCACCCACCGGCTGGTGGCCATGATCCACTGGCCGTCATAAACACCGCCCACATCGGCCTGATTGGTAAACTGGCTCCCTCCGGTGATCCAGGAGACCACCTTGCAGTACACCTGCGGAGCCTCCACCTGCCGGAAGTTTCCGGGGACGACGCCGAAGGACACCATGAACTGCGTCACACACTCGTTGGAGGCGAGGCCCAGCGCGGCAGGCGAAGCATCCAGCACATAATTCTGCTGGGTGGAGAGGTTGTCTGCCAGAACACGCCAGTTCTCGCCGCTGAGATTGGTCCGGTACACGACCTTGTAGTTGCCGGGGACATTGTAGGTCCCGGTGACGATCCGTTCCAGCCGCACTGCCTGGGTGGGCAGCGTAATAGCGATAGGTAATCCGCCGCTTTTACTATTCTCATAGGAGAACAGCAGTCAGAGCGGATTTTCCCCCGCTTCGCACCGTGCATGCGACTTTCATCGCACACGGCGCTCCATCAATGCAGATTAATTGTTGCATGTATGTGAAGTTATCAGTTTATCCCGTAAACCTTTGATTTTCTGCTGTGCTTTTCCATCAAATTCACTTATATCTTGGCTGGGGTTATTAACAGCATCAAAGCATTTCTTGTGCAGCGAAACCAGATTGTTGACACGATTGACTTGGTTCAGTGGGAGACAGGGATTGATGCGGTGTGTGCATAGCGTACTGGAAATAAGCCACCCTCCGCATACCCTGCATTTCAGTCTGTCACGATTGAGCGCATAGGCTCTGTTCATCGTGAATTCAAAATTATTGAGATTACCCCATTTACTGTAGCAGACAGCCCTGCTGGTGTTTTCTGAATACATTTCATCCAGCCGAGCGTTCATTCGCTTCTTCTTTGTGCGCTTGAAGTATAACTGCCGGCCTTCTTCCGAGTAGGGCGTTTCAGACTGGTTCTTCGGTAGGACGTTTTCCCACTTACAGAATGCAAGGGCGGTAAATTCAACGTAAATATCGCGGTACTTTATAGAGGGAATCTTTTGCTTGCGCTGTTGGTGGATATATGGAAGATTTTGCGTTCGATTTGCCGGTATCCATTCTCCCCGGTATTGCTTTAATCTGCTTTTAGCAATCAACTGCAATCTACGGGAGTACTTGTGCATGGCGAGATTTACCCACGTACAGCATTGGTAGTACTGAATGATTCCTCTCACTTGGCTGTTAATGCGGTTTATTTCACCAATAAATTGCTCCCGGCTGTAATTCCGGGGAATTTTCTTGATGCTCTCTGCGATACTGTCAATCTTTCGCTGTAGTCTGTCTCTATCTGGAATCGTCTTTGTGATATAGCCCTTTTTGCTGTTCCCCGGTATCATTTTGAACTCATAGCCAAGGAATTTGATGTGTTTTCTTCGGACATCTGTTATCAGCGTTTTCTCTGTGGATAGTGCCAGCTTTAGCCTGTTTTGCAGAAATATTTGCAGTTTAGCTTTCCATTGTTCGGCATGGGCACGGGTATCTGTGATGATGACAAAATCGTCTGCGTACCGTACCAGACATCCCGGAATTAACGATGTTTTATACAGGGCACCTCGCCTGTTTCCCGGACTGGCGTATATATGTCTGGTTTTCTTGTTTTCCCACTGCTTGGTAATCCACTCATCCATAATGTCCAAGTAGGCATTCGCCAACAGTGGACTGATGATACCGCCCTGTGGGGTTCCATACTCATTTATGGTACATTCATCCATAATCCCAGCTTTCAGCATGGCCTTGACGATTTGCAGAACGCGCCTATCCTTGACGCCTATATGGTATAGACGTCTCAGAAGAATACTGTGGTCGATATTATCAAAGCATTTGCTGATGTCACCCTCGACAATCCAATAGTGGCCTGTGGTATGCGATAGTCTTTTGATGCGCTCCAACGCCATAACTGTGTCCCGCATGGGGCGAAATCCATAGGAGTGGGCAAAGAATTGTGGTTCTAAAATAGGTTCCAGTACAATCCTCATACATTCCTGCACGATTCTGTCCCGTATGGTAGGGATTCCCAGCGGACGTTTTTCGGCCTTTCCTGGTTTGTCGATGTACTTCCGGCGTATTTTCTGCGGTTCAAAATGCTTAAATGCGCTCTGAATATCCCGAATAACCCACGAATGGGAACGTTGCAGATAATCTTTACGCATAGTCTTGGAATCCACGCCGGGAGTTTCACTGCCATGGTTGCTTTTGATGTTATGGATTGCGGTTACAATGGTTGCTTCTGCTGACATGATTTCCAGAAGTCCTTTGAACGCTGGGCGGCCGCCCGCGTCATAGACCTCCTTGCTGTGTTGATACAGCTTGTCCTGGATTTCGCGTAGTTGGGTTTCGGTTTGTGGGCTGTCGAATTGTTGTGCCATACGCACCGCCTCCTCTCTGGATTTGGTGTTTCTGGTGTTAGTCAGGTATGCCTACGGCTTCCTCGACTTCCTGTTCACATACAATCTGCACTGACTATGCCCCTTCACTCCGTCCGCCTTATTATTGCGGACATCATCGCTACTACGGGCTGCTGTCCCACGGATTAGCAGGTCATTTCCTACCTGCGCGGCGAAGGTGTCACTTCACTTACTTCAACAGATTGAAGTGCCGTCCGTGGTTCCTTTGTTCCCTATGCTTTAGCTTTACATGTCGGTTTTAGTCCGTCCCTCTGGCCCGACTGCCATCCTTGGCTTGTGTGATATTCTGCCAAGGACATTCGGCCTCAATGGCTTTCTGCCGCTTTCCGCGCGCGAAAACTTCAGCGGCGACAGTTCCCCTCATGGGGCTGGTGGCTGTATAATCACCCTCTACTTTACGAGCCGTACACTCAGGACTATGTCGGTTGCAACAAGACATACTAGACATGACCGATTTATAGCCTCCCGCGGCGCATGGCTGTCTCAAACCATGCCTCCGCTCTTTACCGAGCTTCGTACATTCCACATGACACTGTGGATGCACGTCGGAGTCTCAGAGTTTTGGTCACCCGTCACACCGGGTCAGGCAGGTTCTGCCCCTGCCGAATCAAGCATAGAGTTCAGATTTCTTGTGAAATCTGCCTTGTTTTATTGCGTATTTCTACGCAGATTGTCAAGGAACAAAGCGCGCTCCCGCCAGTAGAAGGAGGTCAGGCTTGTGGTGGAATTGTTGCCGATGCTGCTGAGGTCATAGCGGATCTGCTGACCGGGCATGACCTCCACATAGCCGGTCTTTTTGATGCTCACATTGGTGTACAGGCTCTTGTTGGTCATGGCTGCCTTCACGACCTGGCCCTCATGCTCGATCTCCACCTCAATGGGTGTCTTGTCCAGACCATAGAAGTCCGCCGCCTTGGATTCCACGATCTTATACCGGCCCAGGGGCAGGGGCTTGGAGACTGCCCGTCCATTTTTGTCTGTCCGGATGGTATCCATCAGATTCCCGGTGCGGTAGTGGTAGATCTCAAACACCGTGCCGGGAATAGGTGTGCCGGCGGGCCAGCCGTTCATGCTGTTGTAGTCGGCACTGGTCTTAGTCACCTGGATCTGCCCGGTGATGGGGGTATTTTCCCACTCCACCTCGGTGGTCTCGCCGGACTTCACATAGATGGTTTTCTTCTGTGTGTCGGGTACATAGCCCTCATTCTCCAACTCCCGCAGATAGTAGCGGCCGGGTTCCAGATCCTCAAAGCGGGCATAGCCCCGGTCATCGGTGGTCTGCTGGTCGATGGGGGTGTTGGTGCTGTCATAGAGCAGGAAGGTCACTCCGCAGATCCCATCCCCGGTGATGCTGTTGGTCTTGTGGAGCAGGATTCCGGAGACCGCCCGGTTGGTCACCACCACAGGCTGCGCCTTGCCATCCTCTACCTCAAAGTAGTGGGGCGTGCTGTCCAGACGGAATCCATCCGGCGCCTGGATCTCTACGGCATAGTAGCTGCCATCCTCCAAGGTGACGGAGACTTTGCCGGTCTTGTCCGTTGTCACAGTATCCACCAACTCATCATCCAGCTTACGGATCTCAAAGGTGGCGTTGGGGAGCCGCTGGTCACGGTCTGCCTCATTGACCTTGATGATCTCCACACCGCCAATGGGGTCATTATAGAAGGTCAAGGTCTGGGTATCCGCAGAATTGACCACCACCGTCTGGGTCTGAGTGGCCGGGTCGATGGTGTAGCCGGGGATGGTCTTTACCTCCTTGGCTACGATAGTTCCGGTGATCCCGGTGATCCGAATCTCACCGTTCTGATCGGTGGTATAAAGACCCTTGCTGGACAGGTGGCCGTGGTCGGCATCCACGAAGCTGCCATCGGCATAGGTCAGCTGGAACTCCACGCCGGGAAGCAGTTTTCCGGTCACGCTGTCCTTCTTCACGATGACCAGGCCGCCCTGCTTCTGGTTATAAAAGCGGAGTGTCTGGACCTCGCCCTCCTTGATCTGGATGGATTTGGGTGTGGTGTCCAGAACAAATCCCTCCGGCACCTTTGTCTCTCTGGCGGTCACAGTGGTGCCGGGAACAAGGTCCGTGATGACGATGCGGCCTGCCTCATCGGTGATGAACTCGCCGTTGCTCTTGCCCACCACAGCGCCGCTGGAGTCGGTCACCAGGAAGGTCACGCCCTTGATGGGGGTCGTGGTGCCCTCGATGTACTTCTCGATCACCAGAGTGGTGCTGGGGGTATTGGTGAAATGGAGCGTCTGGGTGTCGTTGGGGTGGACCACCACCGTCTGGGTCTGGCTGCCGGGATCAATGGTGTAGCCAGGGATGGTCTTGGTTTCCGTCACCACCAGTGTGCCCACCACACCGTTGATCTGGATCTTGCCGTCCTTATCGGTCACATACAGACCGTTGCTGGAAATATGGCCGTTTTCATCGGGGACAAATTCTCCAGAAGCAGTCGTAACCTTGAAGGTGACGCCGGCCAGGGGCTTCCCGGTGAGAGAGTCCCGCTTGTCGATGATCAGGGTGCCGGCCTGGGAGTTTTTGATGACTACGGTCTGAGTATCGCCCTTGGGGCCGATGACCACATTGGTGGAGGGCTGGTCCATCACGTAGCCCTCCGGCGCCTTGATCTCTGTGATCACATAAGCGCCGGGGATCAGATTGGTGATCCGGATCTCACCGCTGCTGTCCGTGGTAAAGATGCCGTTCTGGGTGAGGGTGCTGTCACCGATGACGCCGTTCAGCCCGACTTCGCACCCGGCGGCAGTAGTCACCCGGAACTCTGCACCGGACAGCGGCTTATTGGTTTCGCTGTCCCGCTTCTGGATAATGAGGGCGCCCTTGGGGGTGTTCTTGAAGGTCAGGCTGACCGTGCGCCCCTCCTTGATCTGGACCGTCTGGCTCTGCGTATCCAGGATGAATCCGTCCGGGGCGCGGGTTTCGGTTACCACCACGCTCTTGCCGGGTTTCAGGCCGGAGATGCGGATCTCGCCGTTCTCATCGGTGCGGAAGATGCCATTGCTGTCTCCAATCAGAGTCCCGTCCGCGTAGGTGATCTTGAACTCCGCATCCTGGAGCGTGATGCTGGGATTGACATCGCAGACCTTGCGGATGAGCAGCTGCCCGTCCGGCATATTCTCAAAACGGACGGTGACGACGCTCTGCTCACCGCTGTCTGCCAGGAAGATCGTCTCGGAGGACTGGATGATAGAGTACCCATCTGCCGGGTCCACCTCCTCCAGAATGTAGGTGCCGCTTTTCAGCCCGGTCCAGATGGCGGTCCCGTTTTTCCCGGTGACTTTCTGGCCGATGACGGTCCCACCAGTGCCAGAGGTGCCGCCCAGATAATGGAGCTGGAAGGTACAACCGGGCAGGGCTTCATGGGTCACACTGTCGTACTTTTCAACGATAATGGCGTTGAGAGGTTCATTCTGGAAGGTGACGGTTTTGCTCTCGCTGCCATGCAGGATGATCTTCTGGGTGGTAGGTTCCTTCATCTGAAAGCCAGGGGCGGGCCGCACCTCGGTGATGGTGTATTCTCCGGGGTAGAGCCGCTTGCCCTGCTCATGGAGCCGGATCTCTCCCTTGGCATCGGTCAGGATCTCACCGAAGTCGATGGTGCCGGGGGCCTCCGCTGCCTCGCCATTGCTGGTGTAGGTCACATGGAACAGTGCCCCCTCAACAGGAGCACCGGCAACACTGTCTTCCTTGTAGATGGTCAGCTGGGGGGCCTTCCGATTTTTGAAGGTCAGCGTCTTTTCTTCCCCTGCATTGAGGGAAACGGTCTGCTCCCGGTCGGCGTCCTTGTCCGGCAGATAGTACGGGGCAGGGACCGCCGTTTCCACGATCTTATAACTGCCGGGGACCACCCGGAGCTTGACCGTGCCATCCTTGCCAGTGGTCACATCGCCGCGGTAATCGTTGTCGATGCCGATGATACGGAACACGGTATCCGGGATCTTGACCGCAGGATCATCCGCATCCACCTTAGCGATGGTCAGCTCCGGCTGCTTCAGGTTGTCGAATACCAGCTCCCGGTGATCGCCGGGGCCGAGGTAGATGGTCTGGGTGGGAGTGCTGCTGACCACATAGGGGTCAGGGACGGAGATCTCGGTCACGGTATAGCTGTCCACGGGGATGCCGGTCAGGGTGGCCTTGCCGTTGGGACCGGTGACGACATCCTGATGGTAGCCGTGCTGGATGCCCTTGATCTCAAAATGGGTGCCAGGGATGCCATCGCCAGTCTGCTCATCCCGCTTGAAGATGGTGAGGTCGGGCAGCCGCTTATCCACTGCGGTCACCCGGACTGTACCGCCGCCGTTCACCGTAGCCTGATCCACATGGGCAATGACTGGCTCTGTCAGGACAGCGTAGGGCTCCGGGACGGAAACCTCAACGAAGGCGTACATACCCTCGGTCACATTGGGAACGGTGATGATGCCATCCCGGCCCGTTTCTTCCGTTGCGATGATCTGGCCATCCTTGACGATGTTGAACACTGCGCCGGGGAGAGGATCATTGGACTCATCCAGCTTCAGCAGTTCCAGCTTGACCTTGGCGTCATTTTCAAAAATGAGGGAGACGTTGTTCTTGCCATCCCAATGGAATTCCTGCCGGACCTTGCTGGGGTCAGAACTGGTGGTGTACCCGGTGGGAGGAGTGACCTCAGTGGCCACATAACTGCCGATGGGCATGGTGTCCCAGGGCACATCGGTCAGGCAGCCGCCCGGTCCGGTGGTGTAGGTGCCCACAAAACTGTTGTCCACACCCTCGATCTTGATGACCGCGCCGGCAAGGCCCTTCGTGGGGTCATCCGCGTCCACCTTTCGGATGCTGCCCTCCGTGGTCACGATGGGGGTGTCTGTGAACGTGACGACCACTTCCGTGCCGTTATCACGGGGCAGCGCCACATACTGGGGACCGGCGTTGTCGATCTCGTAGCCCTCCGGGGCTTCCAACTCCGTGATGGAATAGGTGCCTGCCTCCAGCGGGCCGACCTTCACGATCCCGTCTCTGCCGGTGATCACCTCTTTGGAAAAGGAACCGTTGTTGGACTGGATCAGGAATTTAGCGCCGGACAGCCCCTTGTTGGGGTTGGTAGCATCTACCTTCTTGATGGTCAGCTCATACTGCTCTCTGGTCACGGTGAGCCGGCCAACAAAGACCGCCTGCACATCATTGGCAGGGTGGTGGGAGGAGCCAGGACCTGCATAGTGGTACTCATAGACATCACATTCACCCCAGACGCCCTGCGTCCCAAGGGTCAGGATGTAGTCCGCCCGGTCACGGAAGGACCAGCCGTCCAATTCATCATCGATGTCGGTATAATGGGTGCCACGCATATTATTGAAGACATACATCAATTCTTCCGCACAGGCCACAGTGGGATCGGAGAACAGGCCCTCCTTATAGCGCCACACGATGGCCTGTACCCAGGCATTCATGACCCAGACATAGTCCGGCCCCCAAGTCTCAGCGACACCGAGGGAGATCGCCTCATCGGTGAAAACGCCGGAGGTGTGGCAATAGAAGTAGGCCATCATGTTCTGCACAGTCGGGTCAGAGATGGGCTGAGGCTTGTCCCATTTATGGCCTTCCAGAGACCACCCCATGCCCTTGCCCTTTTCGGAGCAGAAGCCCATGACATTGGTCCCGCCGAAGTCATAGCGCATCTGGTGCATATAGCAGACGCCCAGTGCTGGAGACTCATAGCGGGTTCCGTTGTAGGCGCAGTTGGTCAGCTTGATCGTGCTCGGCGTGGGCTCTGCGGCAAACACGGTTGCGGGAAACAGCCCAAGCAGACAGACCAGCACCAAAAGCGCGGCAATGATACGGGTATGCGGGAAATGAACCATTTTCATAATTGATTCCTTTCTTTTTGTGGAAAGAAAGGGCGACAGGATCACATTTCCCAACAGGAAGCAAACAGGCTGTGGGGACCTGATCCCAACGGCCTGTTGCTTTCCGTATTCATGATGGATTGTTACATGCTATGCAGTTCGATGACTGCTCCTAACACCCCCTTTGATCAAAAAAGCCTACCCGCTTGTGCGGGCAGGCTTCTCGTGTAAGATATCATGATGCGTATGGGTTGATTGTTCCCGGCTTGCCAACGAACATGTAGCAGTAGGTGACGCCGTTGTCACGTGCGACTCCGACTCCTATGCTGTCGGCATCCGGGGCGACCATGGTCTTCAGGTGTCCCGGCGAGTTCACCCAGTTTTCCACGGCTTGCGCTGCGACATGCTCCACTTCACATCCGGTGAACACGGTGAGGTTGGAGCCGAATCCATTGGGATAGCCATGCCTCGCCACCGCCTCGCACTCCTCTTGATTGTGGTGCCAGGTGTAGTGGTTGTCCGCGCACTCCTGGGCTGCTGCCATGAGTCTGTCATCGATTTGTAGAAACTGTGCCCCATGCTGCATCCGTACCTCGTTGATCCGCTCTACCATCTCGGCACGAACTGTATCCAGATCAGCGGTGGGCAGAGAGGGTTGGCCGGTATAGGGCTGGCCGCTCTCCACCTGTACGCAGTGATTTTCATTGTCCCAGTAGACATTGAAACCGACCATCTCACCAATGTCGCGCAGTTTCACATAGTTGTTCCCGTTGATGGCGTAAGCCTCCATCTGGACCGGCTCTCCGTCCAGATAGAACTGGTTGGCGCTGGGGTAGGCTTTGAGGTATTCTGCCGCCGCGTGTGCCGCGGGGCCTGCGATGGTCATGCCGATGAGGATGCCAGCTGTGACCATTGCCGCGTTTTTCTTTCTGCTCATGACATTTCCTCCCTGCTTCTTTAGAATGAATGGTGCTTTTACAAATCATACGATATCGGAAAGCAGGCCGGAAGTCGAGAGGAAAGATGGATCTATCATGGAGAAAAACTGCTCCCCAAATGAAGCGGAATGGACAAGTGGCTCAGACCTCTACTGCCTGAACACACCAGCGGTTTTCACGCTGGTCCCGGACGCAGGTATAGAGGGTGATCCTGTTCTCCACCGAGGCCTCCAAACCGCTGCGGTCATTCTCACTGACTTTGGAGACCGAAGTTACCTCGTAGGTCCGGGTCCCCAGCCGTGTGGTCAGACGGATCGTATCGCCTACCTCCAGTGTGTGGATCTTTCCGAAGTGGTTGTTGACGCCCCGGTTGTGGGCGGCCAGCGCCACATTGCCATCCCAGATGGATGTTTCCTCGAAATGACCGGCGCCCTTTTTCAGCGTGGAGCTGCTGGTCCCCTCGTAGATCTTCACGCTCAGGTCGATGGCAGGGATCTTCAGGGTCCCCAGGTGTCCGCCGCTGTAATAGAGGTCGTCTGTCACTTGCGTAAAGCCGGTAGATGCGGGAGGTCTGCTGTCGCTGGGGAGCTGTGTACCCGGCGTGATCACGGCAGAGCCACTGCCGTTGATGACCGCGCCGGGAGCCGGCGCACCGCCGGGGGCCAGATCAGGCGTCAGATAGGTCCCGGTCCCTCTGGTATCCGCACTGGGCGTACCGAAGCCGGGCGGGATCATTGCGGCGTTCTTGCTGATATCCTCATTCTTGCTTGCCCCGCCGTCCGCCGTATGCACCACCTCAATGGAGGTGGGCTTTCCGTACTCCGGGTCACCCGGCGCGTCAATGGTATGATCCAGCGCGCTGGCGGGCAGCGCAAGGGTCGTGGACAGGCACAGGGTCAAAATGGCCATCATCGTCTTTCTCACTGATCGTCACCTCCTGCCTCCTCTGCCTCACTTCTGCGGCGGTAAAAGACTGCCGCACCGATCCCGGCGCCGGCCAGAGCCACGATGCCAAAGGGGATCAGGACGGTGGCCCAATTGAACTGCTTGGCTCCCTCCAGAACATCCGGCGCCGGGGCAGGCTCTGCCGGAGCGATGGAGGTCCCCTCAAAGA
>OFMK01001206.1_pt1 | contig 20313 bp, 13 predicted proteins | sample 1541781 | NCBI WGS metagenome assembly OFMK01 (sample SAMN04209250, study PRJEB22552) | human gut metagenome | biome: gut; material: feces | host: Homo sapiens | place: USA: Oklahoma
AGGCCTCGTAAGGTGCTTAACTTCCATTCTGCTCAGGATTGATGGGACTTTGAACCTGCTTCCTGTTGCACTTGGTTTGACAATTCACTGTGCATCAGGCACCCAAAAGCGTCGGCAAAAACCGATGCTTTCTGTGCCAGCATGCCTTTGGTCAGCTTCCCTTTGCGCACAGCCGCCCGTAATAAAACATGTACTGCTGGATGACGCCCTCGAACCCGGCATAGGGGGCAAGCTCGAAATGGCCGCCGTATTCTTCATCAATGACGCGGTTGATCCACACATCGCGCGGAAAGCCGTCCAGCCGGTGATAACCAAACAGCATCACGCAGTTCGCCACCTTTACTCCTACGCCGGGCACGGCCAGCAGGGCCTGCTGCAGCGCAGGGCTTTCTGCCCGGCACAGGGCGGCAAGGTTCAGCGCGCCCGAGGCGGCAAGGCGCGCCGCCTCATGCACATAGCCCGCGCGGTAGCCAAGGCCGCAGGCCGCAAGCTCGCCCATGGAAAGGCCCGCAAGCCTGCGCGGCGTGGGAAAGGCAAAGAAGCCGCCGCCCGCATGGCGGATGGGCGCGCCCGCGCGCAGGCACAGCTGCTGTACGCAGTGCCGGATGGCCGGAATGCTTTTGCGTTGCGAGATAATAAAGGTGATAAGCATTTCCCATGGCTGCTGTCGCAGGATGCGGATGCCGCACCCTGCCTCGGCCGCGCTTGTAAGAAAGCGGTCGGAGGCGGGTATGGCGGCGCGGAAGGCGGCGTAGTCTGTGTCCATATCAAAATAGGCCCTCCACACCTCTTCGTACTGCTTTCGGGTACAGTGCAGCGCACAGCCGCCCGCCACGGCGTCTATCCTCAGCACGCGGCCCAGAGCCGTCAGCGTATAGCGCCCGGCCTCTGTTTCCTCCATGCGGAAGCACTGGCCGCTTTCCGCTATTTTCTTGATGTCAAGGTCGGGGGAATACAGCGTTACCATAGCAATTCCTTTCCGCCCAAAAGCCGGGCGTTAAAATATGTGCCGGGCATCCTGCACAAAGCGCCGCTGCGCGGGGCTGCCCTCTGCACGCCATACGGCGCGGCGCTTCAAATCATACAGGACGGCCCACACCGTGCCGCGCCCGCTGTGCCTGTCATACTGGCAGAGAAATCCCTCTTTTCCCGCAAGCAGCGCCATGGCGCCCGAAATATCCATTCCGGCGGCTTTGGCGCCCAGCGCGCGCAGCATCGTCCGATAGCGCGGCGCTGCCGCCCAGTCATCCACGCCCTCAAGGCGTTCGGCGCGCATGGCCGGGGTATGAAAGGCGTTGACGGCACACACAAAGGGCTGGTGCGGCACGGGGCGCAAAACCTCCACGCGGCGGCAGCTGCATTCCACCAGCGCAATGGCGCCGCCTGCATCGGCCAGCGTCAGTGTCTGCGCGCTGGCAACCGGCACACTGCGCAGCAGCGTCAGGGCTTCGTCCACAGTGCGGCAGGTCTCCAGCATCAGGCGCAGAAGCATGCCCGCGTTCAGCCCGGGCCGGATATGGCTGGGCGCCACCGCGGTAAGGCCCACGGCAAAGCCGTGCTCGTTCACGCCGTCCTCTATTTCTATAAAGGCCGTCGTGTTGCCCGTGAAATGAAAGCCCCCGTCAAGCCTGTATACGACGTTCAAGTTCAGATGCCGCAGTGCAAGCAGAAAATCGCTGTTGCGCGCAAGAAACGCCTGCGCCCCGTTCGATACCGCAAAGCAGGAACAACGGCAGGCGGGCGGCATGGCATACATGCTGAACAGCACGGCCTGCAGGGCCTGAGGCGCACAGCCCTGCCCCTCGGCAAGGCCGTCTATCTCCTGCAGAACAGCGGGGAAAAACTGCCGGTATATGGGAACACACTGCTGTGCGAACTGCAGGCGTGCCTGCGTGATGGGAAAAGGTACGTTCTGCAAAATTAAATTGCCATGCGAGGCCAGACGGCGCCCCCAGCGAAGCCCGGCTTCGCGGTGGGTGCCGCGGTAAGTGACATGGTACATGGTTTGTGCCCTCCTTTTAATTGGTTCATTGGAGAGCTGCCGGCAGTTCTGAATGCACCCGCGCACGCGAAAGCCGCGCGGTGCTTCATTCAGCATAAAGGAATAAAAAACAGTTGTCAAGGCGGGTGCCCTTTGCAAGCGATGCCGTGCAGGGCATGCCGTTGCGGACGGCGGGCAAACAGGATATAATGGTAAAAATAACCGAACTTATTTCGACAGAAGGTGCCAGCAAATGTATATTGCCGATTTGCATATCCATTCCCGTTTTTCGCGTGCTACCAGCAGGGACGGCGACGCGCCGCATCTCGATTTTTGGGCCCGCCGCAAGGGCATTGGGCTGGTGGGCACGGGGGATTTTACCCACCCTGCATGGCGCGAGGAGCTGCGGCAGCACCTTGAGCCGGCGGGGCAGGGCGTATACAGGCTGAAAGAAGAGCTGCGCCTGCCCGGCGCGGCGCCGGGGCCGGCCCCGCGCTTTGTGGTGACGGGCGAGATAAGTTCTATCTATAAGCGCGGCGGAAAAACGCGCAAGGTGCACAATGTCATTCTTCTGCCCAGCCTGGAGGCCGCGGACGAGCTTTCCGCACGGCTGGAGGCCATTGGAAACATCCGCTCCGACGGCAGGCCTATTCTTGGCCTGGACAGCCGGGATTTGCTAGAGCTCACGCTGGAGGCATGCCCTGAGGCAGAGTTCATCCCCGCCCATATCTGGACGCCGCATTTTTCCATGTTCGGCGCATTTTCGGGCTTTGACACCATAGAGGAATGCTTTGCAGACATGACGCCTCATATCCACGCGGTGGAAACGGGCCTTTCGTCCGACCCGCCGATGAACTGGCGCGTATCCATGCTGGACGGGCTGACGCTGGTGTCGCATTCAGATGCACATTCGCCCGCAAAGCTGGGCCGCGAGGCAGACCTGCTGGACACAGGTGTCTCTTACCCGGAATTGGTGCGGGCCATCCGCACAGGCGAGGGGTTCTGCGGCACGGTGGAATTTTTTCCGGAGGAAGGCAAATACCATCTGGACGGGCACCGCAGCTGCGGCGTGTGCCTGACGCCAGCCGAGGCCATGCAGCGCGGCGGGCTGTGCTCTGCGTGCGGCAAAAGGCTGACCATTGGCGTAGAGCACCGCGTGGAGGAGCTGGCGGACAGGCCCGCGGGCTTTCGCCCGAAGGGCGCGAAGCCGTATGAGAGCCTGGCGCCGCTTCCCGAGGTGATAGCCGCCTCCACGGGCCTTTCGGCGGGCAGCAAAAAGGTGGCGCAGCAGTACGAACAGCTTTTGGAACGGCTTGGGCCGGAGTTTGCCATCCTGCGCGAAGTTCCGCCGGAGGACATAGAGCGCGCGGCGGGCCCCTGTATAGCCGAAGGCATCCGCCGCCTGCGCGCAGGCAGGGTGCAGCGCCGCGCCGGGTTTGATGGGGAATATGGCGTTATTTCTCTGCTGACGCCTGCGGAGATAGAGCAGTTCAGCGGACAGACCTCGCTGTTTGGCTTTGAGGCGCCGCCCCGGCAGCCGGCTCCGGCGCAGGTGGGCGGCGCGGCGGTGAAGGTCAGGCCCGCGCAGGGGCCTAAACCGGCGCAGCGGCAGGGTGAAAGCTTGAACGAGCAGCAGCTTGCCGCCGTGCATGCACAGCAGCCCTGTGTGGCCGTTGTGGCGGGCCCCGGCACTGGCAAGACAAAAACGCTTACCGCGCGCATTGCATGGCTGATAGAACAGCAGGGCGCTCGCCCGGAGGAGATTACCGCCGTCACCTTTACGAACCAGGCGGCCGCTGAGATGCGCCAGCGCCTGTGCAGGCAGATGGGCGGCAGGCGCGCGGCCGCACGCCTCACCATCGGCACGTTTCACGCCATATGCCGGAGCCTTCTGGGCGACGTGCGGCTTGTCAGCCGCGGCGAGGCGCTGGAGCTTGCTGCCGACGCCCTGAACGAGGATAGCTGGAAGATAAGCCCGGCGGCGCTGGTGCAGGCGGTATCCCGCATCAAAAACGGCGCCGCGCCGGAGGCGGCAGGCATCTCCCCGGAGCTGTTTGAGGCGTATCAGAGCAGGCTGCAGCAGCTTGGCATGCTGGACTTCGACGACCTGCTGACACAGGCGCTGAAGCTGGACGTGGCGGGCAGGCGCTGCTTTATCCACCTGCTGGTGGATGAATTTCAGGATATCAACGACACGCAGTATGAATTGGTGCGCGCATGGAGCAGGGCGGGCAGCACGCTGTTTGTCATAGGCGACCCGGATCAGGCCATTTACGGCTTCCGCGGCGCCAGCGGCCGCTGCTTTGAGCGCCTGCAGGCAGATATGCCCGGCCTGAGGCAGATACGCCTTGAGCAGAATTACCGCTCTGCGCCGCAGATATTGCAGGCGGCTGTGCCCGTCATCGAACAAAACCCGGGCGGGCCGCGGCTGCTGCATGCAAACTGCCCGCCGGGCCCGGCGGTGCGCCTTGTGCAGGCGGCGGACGACTTCAACGAGGCTGTGTTCATCGCAAAGGAAATAGGCGCCATGACCGGCGGCGTGGACATGCTGGAGGCGCAGAAAGCCTCGCACGAGCGCGAGGTGCGCGCCTTTTCCGATATTGCGGTGCTGTGCCGCACGCACCGCCAGTTAGAGCTGGTTGAATCATGCCTGCGGCACGACGATGTTCCCTGCATCGTCAGCGGGCGGGAGAGCTGGCTGGAGGACGGCAGCGTGCGCGGCTTTCTTGCCTTCTTCCGCTGGCTGCTGCGGCCGGATGACGCGGCCGCGCTGGAGACGGCGCTGCGCCTTGTGTGGCAGTGCCCGGAGGATATCATCCGGCAGGCGCAGGCGGCCTGCGCGCGGCAAAGCAGGCTGGATACTGCGGCGCTGCGGCAGGCCATGCCCGAAAGCGGCCACGCTGGGCAGTGGCTTGCCTGCGCGGAGAAATGGCTGGCCCCGGCAGAAAAGGAAAAGCCGTGGAAGCTGGCGCAAGGCTGGGAGCAGGAGTATGGCGCCTGCGATGCGATGGACAAGCTGCGGCATATGGCCGTGTTCCACTCCGATATGCCCGCCCTGCTGGATGTCCTTGCCCTTGGGCAGGAGGCGGACATCTGCCGCGCCGCAGGCAGAGGCTGGCAGGCAGGCGCTGTGCGCCTGATGACGCTGCACGGCGCCAAGGGGCTGGAATTTCCCGCGGTATTCCTTGCGGGGGTAAGCGAGGGCACTCTGCCTCTGGAGGCCAAAGGGCGCCCGGCGGACGTGGAGGAGGAGCGCAGGCTGTTTTATGTGGGCATCACGCGCGCAAAAGAAGAGCTCATCCTCACCACGGGCCCCCGGCCCTCTGCCTTCCTGCAAAGCCTGCCCCGCACCGTGGCGCGCGAAAGTGCCGTGCGGCGCATTCGGCAGGTGGAACAGCTCAGCCTGTTCTGAGTGCGGCCGGGCAGATAAAAATAAAAACCTCCGGCCTAGCCGGAGGTTTTTATTTGAAGTCGATTTTCAGGGCGAGGCTTTTCCGAAGGCCTCTATAATAGAAAATTCCGATTCCACTTGTTGACAGACCAGATGGCCTGCGCCCATCAAGTCCGTCCGGGTTCCCAACTGTGCGGGAAGCAGACGGCAGGTGCGAAAGCTTGGCTTGAGCAGGGGATACAGTTGGACGGACAGGCGCTGCTGGATATACTGCTGCTTCATCACGCCGCCCAGCACTACGGCCTCAGGGTCAAAAGAGTGGAGTAGAGAAATCAGACCGTAGATAATTTCATCAATCCAACCATCCGCAATGTGTTTTACGCCGATATCTATACACGACACGCAGTTTTCATAAAAGCCTCATTTTGATGAAAAGAAAGAACATCTGCACTGGCCGACTTCGGGAAAGGATATCTCGCCTAAATGCGCTCTGCGCGTGCTGCGTTTATAAAATAAGCCAGAGCAAACGCTACAACGCCTGCTCTGGCGTGGTGCGGGTAACAGGGGTCGAACCTGCACGCCGTGCGGCACCAGATCCTAAGTCTGGCGCGTCTGCCAATTCCGCCATACCCGCATATGTGCGCCCCTGTGGGGGACGAATCTTATTGTACCTGCACAGAAACACTTTGTCAATCACACATTTTCCTTGTGTTCATCGACAAATTCACTTATAATAAAAACAAATAATGCCGTGTGGGTGCGGCACTGTCGGATATGACAGGGGGATAGGAGGACGACATGGATTACATCATCGAGATGTGCGGCATCACTAAGGAGTTCCCGGGCATCATTGCGAACGACGATGTAACGTTGCAGCTCAAAAAGGGCGAGATCCATGCGCTTTTGGGCGAAAACGGTGCGGGAAAATCCACGCTGATGAGCGTTTTGTTCGGCATGTACCAGCCGGAAAAGGGCGTCATTAAGAAAAACGGCGAAGTGGTGCAGCTCAAAGACCCAAACGATGCCAACCGCCTTGGCATCGGCATGGTGCACCAGCATTTCAAACTGGTGCACAATTTCACCGTGCTGGAAAATATTATCCTGGGTGTAGAGAGCACACAGGGCGGTTTTTTGAAGATGGACAAGGCCCGCGAAAAGGTGATGGCCTTGTCGGAGAGATATGGTTTCCGGGTGGACCCGGACGCCCTAATTTCCGATATCAGCGTGGGCATGCAGCAGCGTGTGGAAATTTTGAAGATGCTGTACCGCGAAAACGAGATTCTCATTTTCGACGAGCCTACGGCGGTTTTGACGCCGCAGGAAATAGACGAGCTGATGAAGATTATGAAGGAGCTTGTGAAAGAGGGCAAGAGCATCCTGTTCATCACGCACAAGCTGAATGAGATAAAGGCGGTGGCAGACCGCTGCACGGTTCTTCGCAAGGGCAGGTGCATCGGCACGGTAGACGTGGCCTCTACGTCGAAAGAGAAAATGAGCGAAATGATGGTGGGCCGTAAGGTGAACCTTGTGGTGGAAAAGGGCACCGCGAAGCCTGCAGACGTGGTGCTGGAGGCAAAGGACGTCTGTGTGCACTCGAAGCGCACTGGAAAAAACGTGGTGGACCATGTGAGCTTTCAGGTGCGCCGCGGCGAGATTGTGTGCGTGGCGGGCATAGATGGCAACGGCCAGACAGAGCTTGTATATGCCCTGACAGGCCTGCACGAGCCGGACAGCGGGCATGTTCTGCTGAAAGGGGCGGATATCACCCATGCGCATATCCGTACGCGCAATATGAGCGGCCTGGGCCATATTCCGGAGGACAGGCACCGCCACGGCCTTGTGCTGGATTACAGCCTTGCCTATAACCTTGTCCTGCAAAGCTATTTTGAACCGCGCTTCTGCCAGCACGGCTTTTTGAAATATGACGCCATTTATCAGTATGCGGACGAGCTTATTGGCAGGTTCGACATCCGCTCTGGCCAGGGGGCGCGCACCATTGCGCGCAGCATGTCCGGCGGCAACCAGCAAAAGGCCATTGTGGCGCGCGAAATAGACCGAAACCCGGACGTGCTCATTGCAGTTCAGCCCACACGCGGGCTGGATGTGGGCGCCATTGAGTATATCCACAAGCAGATCGTGGCCGAGCGCGACGCGGGAAAGGGCATCCTGCTCGTCAGCCTGGAACTGGATGAAGTGATGCAGCTTTCAGACCGCATCCTTGTCATCTACGAAGGGCAAATCGTGGCAGACCTTGACCCGAAGGCCATCACTGTGCAGGAGCTGGGCCTGTATATGGCCGGCTCGAAGAGGGGGGCAGGGAAATGAATAAAAAGCAGAAGACGTCCTTGCTCCAAAAGCAGGGCTTTACCAGCTTCATGGGGTCCGTGCTTGCCATTTTGTGCGGGCTTGCGGTGGGTTTTATCGTGCTGCTCATCTCAAACCCCGCAAATGCGGTGAACGGCTTTATCTCTATCCTTACCGGCGCTTTTTCCGACATGAAAAACCTGGGTCAGGTGTTTTATTCCGCCACGCCCATCATCCTCACTGGCCTTTCGGTGGGCTTTGCCAACAAAACCGGCCTGTTCAATATTGGCGGACCTGGCCAGTTTGTGGTAGGGGCCTATGTGGCGGTGCTGATTGGTGTGAAGTGTACCTTCATCCCGGGCCCGCTGCTGTGGCTTGCCTGCCTTGCGGGGGCTATGCTGGCCGGGGCATTGTGGGGCTTTGTGCCGGGCTTTTTGAAGGCCGTGTGCAACGTGAATGAAGTGATTGCCTGCATCATGATGAACTACATCGGCATGTACGGTGTGAATTTCCTTGTGGTGGAAACTATTTTCGACTCGCAGAAAAACCAGTCGCTTCCCGTTGCAGCTAATGCCAACGCACCAAAGCTGGGCATGGACCAGATATTCCGCTCCGGCGCTTCCGCGTCCAGTGTGAACGCCGGCATCTTTGTGGCGATTCTGGCAGGCATCATCATCTATTTTCTCATTGAAAAGACCAAGTTCGGCTATGAGCTGAAGGCCTGCGGCTATAACCGCGATGCGGCGAAATATGCGGGAATCAATGAAAAGCGCAGCATCATCCTCTCTATGGTCATTGCCGGTTCGCTGTGCGCGCTTGGCGGCGCCTGCCTGTATCTGGCCGGCGCGGGAAAAGGCATCGAGGTGGTGGACACGCTGGCAGCAGAAGGCTTCAACGGCATCCCGGTGGCCCTGCTTGGCCTGAACAACCCCATCGGCATTATTTTTGCAGGCCTGTTCATGGCATATTTGAACCAGGGCGGCTTTAACATGCAGCTGTATGGCTTTGCGCCGCAGGTTATTGAAATTATCATTGCGGTGATTATTTACTTTGCTGCCTTCTCGCTGCTTCTGCGCGGCTTTGTGAGCAGGGTGGTAAAACGGGCGGGCAAAAACAAAACGCCGGGTGAAAATGCCAATTCAGAGCCCGGAAAAGATATGGGTACAGTGAAGGGAGGCGGTAAGGAATGAGCACGGTCTATTTTCTTGTCCAGCAGATGATGTTCTTTTCCATCCCGCTTCTGGTGGTTGCTTTGGGCGGCATGTTCAGCGAGCGCTCCGGCGTTGTGAACATTGCGCTGGAGGGCATCATGATTATGGGCGCCTTTTCCAGCATCCTGTTTATTAACTTAATGCAGGAGGGCGGCATAAACCTTCCGCCGCAGCTTTTGCTGGTGCTGGCCATCCTTATCGCTGCTGCCGTGGGCGTCGTGGTGTCTTTGCTACATGCCTATGCGGCCATTAACATGAAGGCGGACCAGGTGATCAGCGGCACCGCCATCAACATGTTTGCCCCCGCGTTCGCAATCTTTGTGGCGCGGATGATACGCACGGTTCAGCAAGTCCCCTTCACGAACACCTTCCGTTTGGAGAAGGTGCCTGTGCTGGGTGATATTCCTGTGCTGGGGCCGCTGTTGTTCCAGAATGCATACATCACCACATACTTGGGCTTTGCCATTCTGGCGGTGGCGGCTATCGTGCTGTATAAGACTAAGTTCGGCCTGCGCCTGCGCGCCTGCGGCGAACACCCGCAGGCGGCGGATTCCGTAGGCATCAATGTGTATAAGATGCGCTATGCGGGCGTGGCCATTTCGGGCGCGCTGGCCGGTATCGGCGGGCTGGTGTTCGTCATTCCCACCTCCACGCAGTTTAACGCCACGGTGTCCGGCTATGGCTTCCTGGCGCTGGCGGTGCTCATCTTCGGCCAGTGGAAGCCTGCCCGCATTCTGTTTGCGGCATTCTTCTTCGGGCTGATGATGACCATTGCCTCGGTGTATTCAGGCATCCCGCTTTTGAACGGCCTCGGCATCCCCAGCGACATCTACAAGATGGTGCCTTATGCGGCCACACTGGTGGTGCTGGCGTTCACCAGTAAAAACTCGCAGTCGCCCCGGGCGTCCGGTGTTCCGTACGACAAGGGCAGCCGCTGAGAGAAAACTGCAAAGGGCGGGCGCATTTTATGCCCGTCCTTTTTGTTCAAAGGAGAATGTAGCATGCTGAGAATGTACGATATCATTGCAAAAAAACGCGACGGCGGCACGCTGACGCAGGAGGAGATATGCTTTTTCGTAAAGGGTTATACCGAGGGCACGGTGCCGGATTATCAGGCAAGCGCCCTGCTGATGGCCATTTACCTGAACGGCATGACGGCGCAGGAGACGGCGCAGCTCACGGCGGCTATGGCGCATTCCGGCGACATGGTGGACCTCTCTGCCATATCGGGCGTAAAGGCCGATAAGCATTCCACTGGCGGCGTGGGCGATAAAACAACGTTGGTGGTGGCGCCCATCGTGGCGGCGTGCGGCGTAAAGATGGCCAAAATGAGCGGCCGCGGCCTTGGCCACACCGGCGGCACGCTGGATAAGATAGAGGCCATACCGGGCTGCACCGTTTCTTTGACGCCGCAGCAGTTTTTTAGCCAGGTGAACGAGATAGGCCTTGCTGTGATAGGCCAGACGGGTAACCTTGCCCCGGCGGATAAAAAGCTGTATGCGCTGCGCGATGTAACGGCCACCGTGTCCTGTGTGCCGCTTATTGCCTCCAGCATCATGTCCAAAAAGCTGGCCTCCGGCTCAGACTGCATCCTGCTGGATGTAAAGACAGGCAACGGCGCTTTTATGAAGACGCTGGAGGCTTCCATCGAGCTTGCCAAAGCCATGGTGGAGATAGGCGAGCATAATGGGCGGCGTACTGCGGCCCTCATCACAGACATGGATGTGCCGCTGGGGCACCTGGTGGGCAACGGCCTGGAGGTGCAGGAGGCTGCCGAAACGCTGATGGGCAAAGGCCCGCAGGATCTTTTATTGGTGTGCAAAGCCCTGGCAACCAATATTCTTGTACTGGCGGGCAAGGGAAGTGCAGAGCAGTGCGGGGCCATGGTTGACAATGTGCTTGCAAGCGGTGCCGCGCTGGAGAAGCTGTGTCTGATGGTGCAGGCACAGGGCGGCGATGCGGCCTACATCCGCGCCCCGCACACTTTGCCGCACGCAAAGTATGAAAGGCAGGTGCTGTGTGAAACCGAAGGGTATCTGTGCGCCATGGACACGGAGAAAATCGGTATCAGCGCCGTGCTTTTGGGCGCGGGGCGCGAGACGAAGGAAAGCGTTATCGACCCCGTCGCGGGCCTGCGCATTGAGAAAAAGACAGGTGACAGGGTGGCCCCCGGCGACGTGCTGGCGGTGCTGTATGCTGGGGACGAGGCAAAATTTGCCGCTGCAGAGGCAGAATACCGCAGTGCGCTAACTTTCGGCAAAGAGGCCCCCGCGCCCATCCCGCTGGTGTATGCGTTGGTGGAAAAGGACAAGGTGACAATGCTTTGACATCACCCGCCAAAAAATGGCGAAGCATACGGCATAAGACAGGGAGCACTTTGGCTTTCGAAAGAAAAGCTCTGTGCCTGCCGGCGGGGCGCGGCAGCCCTGCCGGCAGGATGCGAGACACAATGAAAAACCGGGCCTGCGGATGTCTCTTACATTCACACCAGCCGAGGTATGCTTTGTCTGCCTGTCATTCGGGCTCTGTTTGACAACAGCGCTGCTGCCTGCGGGACGGGTATTGTGGGTTTAGTAATTTCAACGGAGCGATGAACTGGGATTGGATGGGGGTTGTTCAAATGGGCAAAGGAGAGCACAGCAAAACCTTGGTTGTTCTGCTGTGTTTGATACTGGTAGCTGTGGCGTTTCCAATTACGGCAAATGCCGATATGGGGCCGAAAGCATCTGTGTGGATTCAGTTCGAAAACATGGGCGATGAGCTGTGTTACGGCACATTGCTATCCGAGATGGAATCTACCGGCCCTGCAAGTGTTTGGGATGGAACGGAAGAAAATGCCCGGACATACGAAGAACATCCGTATTCCAACTACCTTGTCCGCGCGGTGTGGGAGGCATTTGTCGGCTATAAAGACTCGGATGGTTATTACTTTTTACAGGAAGGATGGGCGGTAAGCGAAACCAAGGAAATTGCGTGGACATATTATCCTCCGCCCAGGTTTAAGATTCTTCTGTATTATCCGGAAACGGAAACCTTTGTTTCCAGCGGAATTTATGAGCGCTATGCTTTCGACACCTATTATACCGTGGATATGAGCGGCGTGGACATCGGCTCGGTGGAATACAATGAAGGCCTGGGCACCAACGGAAGGCTCAATGCCTACCGCTCTTATCATTATTGGCAGGAAACACTGTCGCTGCTGGCCCGTATTGCCCTTACCATCGCAATTGAAATGATTGTTGCGCTGCTCTTCGGTTTCCGAGAAAAGAAGCAATTGCTGATTCTGATAATTGTCAACCTCGCTACGCAAATTGCCTTGAATGTGCTGCTCAATATTATCAACTACAATTCCGGGCCGTTGGCCTTCACAGTGTTTTATGTGCTTTTGGAGATTATCGTCTTTGCAATGGAGACTGTTCTGTATTGCAAAATTCTAAAAAAGCCATCCGAACAGCAAAAGAAGAATTGGTATTATGTAGCCTATTCATTTGCTGCCAATTCGGTGTCGTTCGGATCCGGTTTTTTCCTGGCAAGAGCACTGCCGGGCATATTCTGAGCATATGTGCATATTCTGCCTGTGAAATTGAAAAATAGTGATTGAGAAATAACAGAATGCAACGCTGTAAAAAGAGGCCATGACTGCCCACCGGGGTGTCATGGCTCCTTTTTGTTTTGTTTCGATAGCAGTCGCTTTGCATTGTCACAAATGGGCCGCCGGCCGGTGGGATACAGCAGATTGTGTAAACCATCCTTTTCACAGCAGCCCTCACCGGTGCATCCGGTTAAAAAACGGCATGGCACCGCTTGCGCTGCGCCACGCCTCTTAAAACTTAATATTTCCTGCCGTAGAGCACTTTTTTGCAATGCCCACACGATTCGGGGCGGCCACTCCTGCATAGGGGATTTTTTTGTGCTGCCCGTACATTCTGGGACAGCCTGGTGTTTATGCTGCGGCCAGAATGGTTTTATTCGGCCCTGTGCTTTTTACCCTCTTCCAGAAGAGGCTTCAAATACATGCCGGTAAAGGAATTTTTGTTTTTTGCAACCTGTTCCGGCGTGCCCCGTGCCACAATGCGGCCGCCTTCGCTGCCGCCTTCCGGGCCAAGGTCGATGATATGATCTGCGCGCTTAATGATATCGAGGTTGTGCTCTATTACAATTACGGTGTTGCCGGCGTCCACCAGTGCGTCCAATACCTTTACCAGCTTGTGCACGTCGGCCACATGCAGGCCGGTAGTGGGCTCGTCCAGGATATATACAGTCTGGCCTGTGCCGCGGCGTGCCAGCTCCAGCGCAAGTTTCACGCGCTGCGCCTCGCCGCCTGAAAGGGTAGTGGCACTTTGCCCAAGCGTGATATAGCCAAGGCCCACGTCATACAAGGTTTGCAGCTTGCGGTGGATGCGCGGAATATTGGCAAAGAAGCCGCAGGCCTCCTCCACCGTCATTTCCAGAACATCGTGAATGTTCTTGCCTTTGTATTTCACTTCCAGCGTTTCCCGGTTGTAGCGCGCGCCTTTGCAAACCTCGCACGGCACATAGATGTCCGGCAAAAAATGCATCTCTATCTGCAGAATTCCATCGCCCTCACACGCCTCGCAGCGGCCGCCCTTCACGTTGAAAGAAAAACGCCCCGCGTCATAGCCGCGCAGCTTTGCCTCCTGTGTCTGGGCGAACACATTGCGGATGTCGGTAAACACGCCGGTGTAGGTGGCCGGGTTCGAGCGCGGGGTGCGCCCGATGGGGGACTGGTCGATGCCAATCACCTTATCCACATATTCAAGCCCCAGCATATCCCTGTGGGCGCCGGGTTTGATGCGCGCACCGTTCAGGTCGCCCGCAAGGCGCTTGTACAGGATCTCGTTGATAAGTGAAGATTTGCCTGAACCGGAAATGCCCGTCACACAGGTCATGACGCCGAGCGGTATCTTTACATTGACATTTTTCAGATTGTTTTGTGTGGCACCCAGTATCTCAATAAAGTGCCCGTTGCCCTTACGGCGCTTTTGCGGAACCTCTATCTGCTTTTTGCGGGAAAGATACAGCCCCGTGATGCTGCGCGGGGCTTTGCAGATATCCTCCACTGTGCCCTGCGCCACCAATTCGCCGCCATGCACGCCGGCGCCGGGGCCGATATCCACGATGTGGTCTGCCGCCCGCATCGTATCTTCGTCGTGCTCCACCACGATAAGTGTATTGCCCAAATCACGCAGGCGCTTCAGCGTAGCAATCAGCTTTTCATTATCGCGCTGGTGCAGGCCGATGCTGGGTTCGTCCAGCACATAGAGCACGCCCGTGAGGGCAGAGCCAATTTGTGTGGCGAGGCGGATGCGCTGGCTTTCACCGCCCGAGAGTGTGGCGGCGCTGCGGGCCAGCGTAAGGTAAGCGAGGCCCACGTTCTGCAAAAAGCCCAGACGCTCACGTATCTCCTTCAAAATGCCGTCCGCTATCATGTGTTCGCGCTGCGTCAGCTCCAGGCTGTTGATGAAGGCAAGCTCTTCGCGCACGCTCATCTTTGTAAAATCACTGATGTTCACGCCGCCCACAGTCACACCCAGCACGGTGGGCTTCAGGCGGTCGCCGTGGCAGGCGGGGCAGTCGACACCGGTCATGAAGCCGCTGATCTCGTCCTTCATCCACTGGGAGTTGGTTTCGCGGAAGCGGCGCTCCAGGTTGTTCACAATGCCCTCAAAATCATTTACATAGCTGCCGGTGCCGCGGTCTGTCTCACGCGTCATGTGCAGCTTTTCGCCGTTCGTTCCGTACAAAAGGGCCTGAATGCCTTCTTTGGGGATGTCTTTCATTTTAGTGTCCAGCGTAAAGCCATATTTTTCACCCAGCGCCTTGTAGTACATTTCGCTGATGGAGCCGGGGGCATAATACCAGCCGCTTGCCTTGATGGCACCTTCGCGGATAGAAAGCTTTTTGTTGGGAAGGATGAGGGCGGGGTCCACCTGCATGAAGGTGCCAAGGCCCGTGCATTTTTCGCACGCACCCAGCGGGTTGTTGAACGAGAACATGCGCGGCGCCAGCTCGTCGATGGAAATGCCGTGCTCGGGGCAGGCGTAGTTCTGGCTGAACATCATCTCCTCGCCGCCTATCACGTCGATGGTGACGAGCCCGCCCGTGAGGCCGATGGCGGTCTCCAGCGAATCGGCAAGGCGCGCCTGGATATCGCCGCGCAACACAAGCCTGTCCACCACGATTTCCACCGTGTGCTTGCGGTTCTTTTCCAGCGTGATTTCTTCATCCAGTTCATAAAGATTGCCGTCCACACGCACACGCGCAAAACCGCTGCGGCGCGCGGCTTCAAATTCTTTCTGCTGTGTGCCTTTGCGTCCGCGCACCACGGGGGCAAGCACCTGAAAACGTGTGCCCTCAGGCATTTTCATAATCTCGTCCACCATCTGGTCCACAGTCTGCTGGCTGATGGGCCGCCCGCACACAGGGCAGTGGGGCACGCCGATGCGCGCGTACAGAAGGCGAAGATAATCGTAGATTTCTGTGACGGTACCCACGGTAGAGCGCGGGTTTTTAGAGGTGGTTTTCTGGTCGATGGAGATAGCAGGGGAAAGGCCGCTTATCTCGTCCACATCCGGTTTTTCCATCTGGCCCAGAAACTGGCGCGCATAGCTGGACAAGCTCTCCATATAGCGGCGCTGGCCATCGGCGTAGATGGTGTCGAACGCCAGGCTTGATTTTCCGGAGCCAGAGAGGCCTGTCATCACAATGAACTTATCGCGCGGCAGGGTAATATCAATGTTTTTCAGGTTGTGCTCGCGGGCACCCTTGATAACGATTTTGTCGTTTGCCAAAGTATTTCCTCTTTCCAGTATCAAAGTTTTGTTTTGTGCTCTAGTTGCTTGCGCAGCTTGTCAATGCGGTCCCGCAGGAAGGCGGCATGCTCAAATTCCAGTATCTTGGCAGCCTCTTTCATTTCGCGCGTCAGCTGTTCTATCTTTTTCTGGCATTCCGCGCGGCTCAGGCGCTTATCGTGCTTTGCGTCATCATCCTTGCGGGATATTTCCAGTACGCTATTGTCGCGCAACTCTTTCACAATGGTTTTCGGCACGATACCGTGCGCTTCATTATATGCCTGCTGGATGCCGCGGCGGCGCTCGGTCTCCATGATGGCGCGCTCCATGGAAGGAGTGACGCTGTCTGCATACATGATGACCATGCCGTCTGCATTGCGTGCCGCACGGCCGATAGTCTGTATCATGCTTGTCTCGCTGCGCAAAAAGCCTTCTTTATCGGCATCCAGAATGGCGACAAGGGAAACCTCTGGAAGGTCCAGGCCTTCGCGCAGCAGGTTGATGCCCACAATGACATCAATAGCACCCTTTCGCAAATCACGCATCAGCTCCACGCGTTCGAAGGTATCCACCTCATGGTGCATATATTTCACTTTTACGCCGTGGTCAGAGAGATAATCCGTCAGATCCTCGGCCATTTTTTTGGTCAGCGTCGTCACCAGCACGCGCTCGCCACGCGCAGAGCGCGCGTTGATTTCGCTCAAAAGGTCTTCTATCTGTCCTTCCACGGGCTTTACTACCACGTGCGGGTCCAGAAGGCCGGTGGGGCGGATAACCTGTTCTACAATTTGCCCGGAATGCTGGCGTTCATATTCACCCGGTGTGGCAGAGACAAAAATGGTCTGGTTCAGGTGTGCCTCAAACTCCTCAAACTTCAGCGGGCGGTTGTCAAAGGCGGAGGGCAGGCGGAAACCATAATCCACAAGGCTTTTCTTGCGCGCAAAATCGCCGCCGTACATGGCACGAAGCTGCGGCAGCATCACATGGCTTTCGTCTACAAAAAGAAGGAAATCATCCGGGAAATAATCCAGAAGCGTGGTGGGGGTAGAACCCGGCGCGCGCCCGGCCAGCACGGCGGAATAGTTTTCCACACCTTTGCAGGTGCCGACCTCCTGCAGCATTTCCACATCGTAATTCGTGCGCTGGGCGATGCGCTGTGCCTCAATGAGCTTTCCCTCTGCGCGGAACTGCTCTACCTGCGCATCCATCTCCATCCGGATGCGCCGCAGTCCTTCTGCCTTCTTTTCATTCGAGACGATATAATGGCTGGCGGGGAAAATGGCAACATGGCGGATTACAGCCTTTTTTTCGCCCGTCAGAGGGTTCACCTCGCTGATGCGGTCTACCTCGTCGCCGAAAAACTCCACGCGGATGGCAGTCTCGCTGGCGTATGCAAGATTTATTTCAACCACATCGCCCCGCACACGAAATTTGTTGCGCACAAAGTTTACATCATTACGCTCATACTGAAGGCTCACAAGGCGGCGCATCAAGTCCTCCCGGTTTAGCTGCATGCCCTCGCGTATACTGATGACCATGCTGCGGTAATCGATAGGGTCACCCAGAGAATAGATGCACGATACGCTGGCCACGATGATAACGTCGCGCCGCTCACTGAGGGACGCCGTAGCGGAATGACGCAGGCGGTCTATCTCGTCGTTGATGGCGCTGTCTTTTTCGATATAGGTATCAGTGGAGGGGATATAGGCCTCTGGCTGGTAATAGTCGTAATAGCTTACGAAATACTCCACTGCGTTGTTTGGGAAAAATTCTTTGAATTCTGTGCAAAGCTGCGCGGCCAGCGTTTTATTATGCGCCAGCACAAGCGTGGGGCGGTTCACCTGCGCGATGACGTTGGCCATGGTAAATGTTTTGCCCGACCCGGTTACGCCCAGCAACGTCTGGCCGGAATAGCCTGCGCGCAGCCCGGCCACCAGCTTGTCGATAGCCTGGGGCTGGTCGCCTGTGGGCTTATAGGGGGAAACGAGTTCAAAGTGTTCCATGTAATACGGCACCTTTATATCCTTTCACAGAATCCATATAGTTTGAATCGGCAAAGCTGAGATAATCTGCATCGCAGAAAATGAAGTGGTCTACAAGCTCAATATTTACTAAGCTCAGTGCCTGCAGAAGACTTTTGGTCACGGCAAGGTCGCTGCTTGAGGGCAGCGGCACACCGCGCGGATGATTGTGCGCAAGAATCACGCCCGTGGCGCGCCAGCGCACAGCAAACTCCACCACCTGCGCTACGCTTACACTGGTGGTGTTGGCAGTTCCGTAAGAGAGTCGCTCGAAGCGCAGCAGGGCGCGCCTGTCGTCCAGCGCGGCAACATAAAATTCTTCGGCCGTCTTGGCAAAAAAGTACGGCATCAGGAATTCGGCGGCGGCCGATGGGCTGTCCAGCGGCAGCCGCGCATCCCGCTTGTTCTCAAGATAGTATGCGCACATCTGGGGGATGAATTTCAGCACAGCGGCACTGGAAGGCCCAATGCCGGGCACCCGCACAAGCTCTTCATACGGTGCGTCCAGCGCTGCGGAAAGGCTGCCAAAGGTGCTGATAACACGGTGTGCGAGACTGTTTGTATCTCCGCGCGCATGTGCCAGAAACAAAAGGAATTCCATGACGTTGTGCTCTTCAAACCCCATCAGGCCTTCGCGCAGAAAGCGGTTATATACGCGCTGCCGGTGCTGGTTGTGCTCACCCACGTTTACCCCTCCTGCGGCTTCATCTTATTTTACTACTTAAAGTAGTTGAAGTAAAGAAAAATATAAAAAAAGTTGTAGTTGTGATGCTTGCAATTCCAAACGGGAACCAGTAACATTATACATAAAGATAGGTGTTTTGGAAAGGGCGGCAGGCAGGATGAGGCGGTTTACGACGGGGAAAAATGAGCAGGATATGAGGCTTTCGCGTTTTGTGCAGCGCGTGGCGCGAAAGCTGCCGCCCTCCGCCATGTACAAAGCGTTCCGAAACCGGCGCATTAAGGTGAACGGGCGCCGTGCCGCGCCAGATGCTCTGCTGTGTGCGGGGGATGTGATAGAGCTGTACCTCAATGATGAATTTTTTGAAGAGAATGCCTCACGGCCGCAGACGAGGCAGGCTGGAAAAAGCCGTTTTTCCATACAGGTGATTTATGAGGATGCCGATATTGCAGCCCTGTATAAGCCAGCGCATCTTTTGTGCCATTCAGACCGGACGGGTGACGACAGTCTGGTAGACCAGTTCATACGCTATCTGAAGAAAAAAGGGGAATACGCCTGCGAGAGCGAGAATAGCTTTGCCCCGGCAGCGGCCAACCGGCTGGACAGGGGCACCGAAGGCCTTGTTCTGGCTGCAAAGAACCGACCCGCCCTGCGGGCACTGAACGAAATCATCCGGCAGAATATGCTGCAAAAGGAATATTTGTGCATCACTGCGGGCCGCCCGCCGCAGGGGGTTCACGAGGCGTATCTGCGCCATTTTGAAAAAAGCAATAAAGTGCATGTGCAAAGCTTGGCAGCGCCGGGGTATAAAAAAATTGTCACCCAGGTGCAGGTGCTGAAAACGTGCGGGCCATACAGCCTGTGCCGCATTGGGCTTATCACAGGGCGCACGCACCAGATTCGCGCGCATCTGGCGTTTCTCGGCGCGCCGGTGCTTGGCGACATCAAATACGGCAACCGCAGGATGAATGCGCGTGCGGGCCTGAGTACGCAGGCGCTGTGCGCAGCGTGTGTCACCTTTGGGCAGCTTCCGGAAGGCAGCGAACTGGCCCGGCTCTTCGGCCGCTGTATCGCGCTGCCTCACACCCAGGTGGAAAAGCAGTTTGAGGCGCTGTGCGCAGCAGGCAGATAAAATGACCGGCGGCTGCGGCAGCTCTCCGCCTTTTCATAGGCTCAGAGCAATGTGGGCTGTTGCTTGCAGCAACACCAGACATTTGAGGCGGGACAGAGCAGCTTGAAAAAATTGACTTGAAAAAGTGAAAAACCTCTTGACGAAACATAAAAAATTCTTATAATAGATAAAGACGCTTGTTGCGCCTAAAACCACAAAATGCTACTGTGGCTCAGTTGGTAGAGCAGCTGATTCGTAATCAGCAGGTCGCCGGTTCGAGTCCGGCCAGTAGCTCCATGATGGAGTGACAAAAAAGATGTCACTCCATTTTTTTTCGGTGTTCATGCGGGTTTGCGGGCTTTTGGAAGCAAAATCCGAAAAACGGTTTTACCGTGGATGTCCAAACAGCAAACCGCAGCAAGATCCGTCACAGCGGGGCTTCCGCCTGATTTTTTCAGACCGGAGGCCCCGCTTCCTTCATTGAAAAGTTGCCTGACTTATGATATGATTTTCTCATAGAAATAACGCTTAGAAGGTGCAAATCGCAATGTCTCAGGTGACAAAACGGGCGTTGGAGCAGTCCCTTAAAAATCTACTGCTGAAAAAGCCACTTACAAAGATCACAGTAGGTGACATTACAGATGATTGCGGAATCAACCGCATGACTTTTTACTATCACTTCAAAGATATATACGATTTGGTCGAATGGTCGTGTCTGGAAGACGCCAAACAGGCGTTAGAAGAAAAGAAAACCTACGATACATGGCAGCAGGGGCTCTTACAAATTTTTAAAGCGGTGC
>OFMK01001227.1_pt1 | contig 19969 bp, 19 predicted proteins | sample 1541781 | NCBI WGS metagenome assembly OFMK01 (sample SAMN04209250, study PRJEB22552) | human gut metagenome | biome: gut; material: feces | host: Homo sapiens | place: USA: Oklahoma
CAATTATTGATAAAACTTCAAGAGGAAAAGGCTTCTCTTCATAATGAAGATAAGATTAAAGTAATGAAAGATGGTCAGAGCAAAAAAGCCACCTATTACAACCATATCCATACCCTGTTTTCGTTATACTCCTTATCACGGAAACAGCAGGATATTATGTGCAATATGTGTTTTATGCCTTCATCTGGTATTTCTGCCCGTATATTTTCCAAATGGCTGGAGCTGCCCACTTTAAATGACGTGAATGATCTGATCGAGACAGGTTTTGTACAGTCAAGTCTCCGGCATACTATTTCTCTGCATCCAATGATTCAGGAAATTGCAGTTTCCGAGACCGCACCTTCTGTTACAAGCTGCCACACGTTATTGGATTCTCTGCAAAAAATATGTTTGATGCATGGCATTGAAGTTAGCTATTATAAAAAATTATTTCAGACAACAGAAAATATCATCCAATTCATTGAAAAGGATGATATTCCCCCATACCTGTTATTTTTAGAAGATGTTTTTCCATATATGGAGAAGTACCACTATCAAAAGGGTATGAAAAAAATCATTCAGGAACTACAGCATTTTATAAAAACAAATACTTACGGGACTGCATCTGACCGTGCCTTACTATTGGATTATCAGGCAACGATGGAAACAAAAACAGAAAAAGCGATAAAATTAGAAAAAGAAGCCCTTGCTCAAATAAAAGAAACCACAAAAGAAAATGCCCACTTGGTTTCCAACCTCCATTCCAATCTTGGAGGACTTTACCGAACAAACGGACAGCTTGATCTGGCTAAAAAGCACATGAAAATGGGTATCTCTCTTTTAGAACAATACCAGCTTCTTTATACTAATGACAGTATTCCTCAGATTAATAATTATGCTGTCCTCTTAACTGAAATGCAAGAACCTGCCCTTGCCCTGTCTGCTCTTCAGAAATTGGCACAGATAATCAAAGAATATAATTCGAACCACTGTCTGGATTATGCCCAGGTACAGGAATCCCTTGGAAGTATCTGCCTGATCACTGCAAATATTTCACAAGCGAAAACCCATTTTAAAAAAGCCTTGAAAATTTATGAAGATATATGGGCAGATGAACCTGAATTGATTGAAGAAAAATATCAAAAAATCCAGGAATTGTATCCACAAGCTGGAATTGCTCTGGCAAAAAGTATTCTTCCCACCAAACACTAGCAGTTCCTATAACGCTTGTAAAATATATAATCAACTCGTTTTCTATAAATCATGATTACAGCAGAAGATACAAAAAATCCGTGTATCTTCTGCTCTTTCTAAAAAAACTTTTTTACTATATCACCCACTCATAAGAATTTCCCTTATTCTCTGATCAATTTTTGCTATTTCTTCTTCAATTCGACTATTTTTATTCTGTAGTTGTCTTTTAAATTCATCAGCAAATTCCGCTTTTCTCAATCTTATGGTATCTAAAATGCTCTTCTGCTCATCAATCAAGAGTATTATCTTCTCATTTTCTCCCGCATACTCCCGCATACGTTCTAGTCCTACCAGTGCAGCGTAAATCTGCTCATCTTCCTCCTCTTCTTCTTTCCAAACTCTCTGTTCTTGAAACTTTAATTCCTCTTTATTTTTCTCCATCTTCTTCAAATGTGCCCGAAGTTCTTCCTCAGACATGCAATTAACCTCATTCACATAATACCTCCTTTATTTTTGTTGCAACAATTTATTAAGCTTCCTTATTTTCTGTATTCTTTTTTAAAGCAATCCATAAAACTATAAAAAAAGCCACATACACAACCATCCCCATCATAGTCGATTCCCTAGCATACTTTGTTGACAAATTTAATATACCCTGCTCTTTCCCAATTTCTTTTACCACATCCAAACCAGAAAATTTTTCCATCCAATGTTTGAGTTGCCATAAATAATAGACAATTACAGCAAAATATATACCTATAATTCCGCCTAATCCCAAAGTATAATTTTTCATAGATTTATTCCATAAAATTTCTTTCTTCGCTACATAAATATATAAAGCAAAGATAATGATACTCCCTAAAATAAGGATTCCCATTTCCATCATAAAGGCTGTAATAATCAAATTACTTGCAGACTTTGCAAATTGTTCTATAATAGCATCTACACCCATTTTTAAACATGCTACCGCTAAACCAAACATTACTCCAACAAATCCAATTTTTAAATAATTTTCATTTTTTCTGTTTTCTATTTTAATAGCTACATACAGCGCAGCACTATAAAATGTCCACAAAATAAATGCTGCTATAAACAATTGATCAAAATATCCCCATGCCATATATGGAACTCCAACTAATATCTTAGAAGCACCTCCGAAAATAAGCGTTGCAATTATTACAATCAAAATATCTTTATTCTTCTCCATCATTCATTTTCCCCTTTCAATAATTCTTCTAATAATTTCTGACTATCCTCGTCCGCAAAAGATGGTGTAGATAATTTATCACTAAAATCTAAAATTTGTGTTCGGCCAAACTCCATAAACCCATCAACAGATTCAATATATGCTTTATCACCAGAATAGGTTAACGGTGTATACATTAATTTTCCATCCGTTGAATATGATAAATAGCCCGAAATATTTGTATCTTTATGTCTTTCATCCAAAGTGCCCGTTATCGTATAAGTTCCGTCTGGATTTGGAACATCTTTTCCCGAAGCTATTTTATATATTCCTGCTGCATAATCTGATGCCCATATTTTTCCAATGCCAGGTTCTGAGTCTCTATATGTATCCATTGGAATATTATAATTCCAGTTCTGAAAAGTTGCTCTATCTTCTGAATTTCCAACACAAATAGTGCCTCTATTTCCACCTTCTGAAGACTGGAAAATAACTGTCACTTCGCTTTTGGATAATGAAGAAAGTGTAAATTGCGTTAACCCTAATAACGCACTCAAACCTGCTGCTGCCTTTACATTTGGATCTGTTGAAGATAATTCTCCTGATAATACCTTATGTCCAGATGTTGTATATATATCTTCTTTAGGTATTTCTTCCAAACTAAATCCTAAAATTCCCTCTAATGCATCAAACTCCATTGCTGAGATTTCTTTTTTCCCATCCAACTTCCAAATAGGTTGAAAAGATATTTCATTATCTGGAACATAAATAGGATATATCTCTCCTTTATAAAACAACGCTTTTTTATCTTTTGAAAGAAATACTAATTCTGTTCCTTCTGTACGTTTTATACACGCAATATCCATTGTAGTTAAAACAATTCCTTTTTGTTTCAAATACTCAATTTCTGCTTCGCTTAATTTTAATTCCTCTTTAGCTTTCAACCACGATTCCAGTTTTAAGCATTCCACCTCCATAATTTTTTTCCAATCGAAACCTGTTCTGGGTATGTATGTTCCACTTTGAAATCGTCCGCTCATACTATTAAGTGCAGTTGTGATAGCTTCACGCAGACTACTTGTCGTTGAAAACAATATACTTGTACTACCTTCAATTTCATCATATTTATCTGATTTGCTTTTCCATTCATCATACAACTTCTGACTAGATTCAGCCAATCGTTTATAGTCATTTACCTTCCAACTATAATATAAATCTATGATAGAATTAGAAGTCTCTTTTTTCATTTCATACTCATCTGCTTTTTCTAAATAAAACTTCTTGTTATCAAGTGCTTTTTTCATTTGGCTTCTAATATTCGCCCCATCAAGAACTTCATCCCCCACCAAATCTTTTAGTGTTGAAAATTCTGCAATATCATACGCATTCGCCGACTTTATTGCATCAATTACAGTTATATAATCGGCCAACTGCTGCTTCAAATTCTCAAAAGAAACGCTTTTAATTTCATTATCTGTAGAAAATGCAGTTACACTCTTAGAAACAATATTCAAAGTCTCATTATCATTTTCAAGCTTATGGATTGCCTGATTACATTGACTTTTTATATCGTTCGGATTTAAATAATCACTCTCTTTCATAACTTTCCCTCCCTAGTCATCAGCTGCTTTTATCACCGGATATCTGGTTCCATGCTGTGCAAGTTTCCCCATCATCTCATCAAACTGCGAAAAACTAAGATTCAGACTTCTTATATTGTGAACATCACTATCTAAGGTCTGCCCTAATAATTCAATTCCTTGCTGTGCATATCCGTATGCTTCTTTACTTTTACTGTTCGCTGAAATTGTTGTCTTAGAATCCTGTGGAACTAACGGAACATGACGAAAATAGCTCTTAGCCGTTTCAATTTGGGTCGCAACTTCGTTTATATGCCCATTATTTACTTTTATTCCTTTTGACATTGTCACCCTCTCCTTTACTAAAGAATTACTCCTTTTCCATCATAATATCATCATTAATTTCATACGATGAATCCTCATATTTTTTTAGTATTGTTGTCAAGAAAAGTGTTTTTCCATATCCACTAGACGCAACAAATAACAAGTTTCCTTCTTTGAAAAAATTAATATTACATTCCTTTGGGCTTTGCAGCTCAGGAATATCTATTTTTCCTATAGAAATATTTAGATTTACCCATCCCCATTCATTTTGGGTTTGCTTTTCTTCTTTTGCATATGGACTAACTATCATATTTTGAAGTGGTGGTAACCACGGTTTTTTCACTGGAATCTGCTTTTCTGACTCATACACCTTTTTAATATGTTCAATGATTACTTCTAATTGTGTTTTCACCGCCTTCTTTTCTGCCTTTTTATTCTCTACTTGCTACTTCGTTGTTTCAAACTTCTCCTCCATTTTATGAACTGATATCTTCATAATTCCATCATCTTATATCTTTTGCATCTTTATTCATATTCACTACATCATCAAAATCTATTCTTTCTATTTTAAGTTCATCTAAGATTTCTGTAAATATTTGCTCTTCTGCAAAAACTTCCACACCTTTTTGTTTAAGTTGATTTATTATGTCTTTTTCCTCTTCATTTTTCGCATTATAAACAACTAATTTTAAAGATGGTATATCTAACAACGCTTGTAAATTAGCAACTTCTATACTACTTAAATTTACCGCTTCCAATTTTTCCAGACTCTTTAATGCTGATAAATCTGCGAATTTGTTATGCGACAAACTCAAAATTCGTAAATTTTTCATTCCAACTATTCCCTTAATATTTTCAACTTGGTTATGCTCAATCCACAACTCTTCAATTTGTGAGCATTCTTCAAAGGAATTTAAATCAAAGAAAATAGTCCGGGAACCAAAAGTAACTTCTTTTAAATTTTTTAACTCTGGTAGAGTTGTTTTCAACATTTTTTGATATCTTTTATATTCTTTTGTAGATGGTTTTGCAAAATTTTCAAATAATTCTTTTCCTGCTTCTGTTTCATAATCATGAATTCCAAAATTAACTATTACTTCTAAATTGGGAAATTTCACAAAATCTTCTAGCGTCATAATATTCTTAAAATTATTATCAAATATTTCAAAATATTTGATTTGATTTACTTCCTCTTTTAAAACTTTATCTGACTTTACTCCCAAAATATCGATAGTATTTTTCTCGAGATATTTATCCTGAAATTTAAAATATTTATTATTATAAGTATAACCCCAAAATATCATTAATATAATTACTACCACTGTTACTAGTATAGATGCTTTTTTAAAAATATTTTTTTTCATCTATCTATCCCTCTCATTCTCTTTTATTATTATAAAACCACTCTACGTATTTTTTTAATTCGTCGTTGTGCAAAGCTTCTTCTCCGTTTTTAGACCAATTTTCCAACATATCATTAATTCGAATATTTATTTCCTGATTTGATAACTCAGAAGTATCTTGATAATATTTGTTCAATCTCTCAAATACTACCTTTCTTTCCAGTTCGGTATTAATATGTATCTGATTTTCAAAAACTTGTATATTAATATCTTCTGCTCCTAGAGCATTTAAAATATTACCTATTTCTATTTTTCTTTCAGTTTTTCCCAATTTCTCATTAAAAGCATCTATTTCAGCATTAAGAAGTATTGTATTTTGTATTGTCGTTCCACTGGTAAAAATCAAGCTTTGTCCCGTAGTCATCCCAGCACCAACAATTGATCCATATATTGTATCTATAAGCATTTTAAAAGTTTCTTGTTTTTTATCTCTTTTTAATCCTTGAATTTCTGCAATGCTTAATTCATCCAGCAAATAATCAATCCACTCTATGTTTCCCTCATAAAATAGATAGCCTTTAGCTTCGTCTACTTCAGCCCATGCTATCGCATTTAAATCCTCAGTAATTTTGGCATTTGGAAATTCAATCGTAAAATCGTACGATCCATTTGCATTTAAATTATTATTAATGCAAATTCCATTTAATAGTTCTACTTGAAATTTTTCTCTAATAGAAACCATAAAATAACTACCATAATTCACTAAAAACGAAAAAATATTTCTATTCAAAATTTGATAATCTTCTAAAAATTCATTCTTTCTTTCACAATATCTCTTCATAACTATTGCAAAAGCCTCACTTAGCTTATAACAATTTACTGGTATAATTGAACTATACAGTCCTCCTTCAGTAACATATTCACTCTTAATGTATGCCTTTTCAAGAAATTTTTCCATAATTTCTCTCTGTTTTTCAATAGTACAATCCAACTCATCAAACATTTTAACAAAAGCATCTAATTGATAAACAGAAATTTTTTTCGTATCCATAACCATAAATTTTTCTATATTTTCCCAATCATAATCTATGATATTTTGATTTTCATCTCTTAAAATCAGTTTTTCATACTCATACTCTACCATCTGAGTGTAAAATTTTTTCGTTACATTTCCTAAATCCGATAGTAGCACCTGTGAACTTCCTTTCAAAGTGTTGAGTATAACTGTCGGACAAATTTTTTCTTTAATAACTCGTAAACATTCTCCGTATGCCTTTATTGCTTCATTTAAAGCCACAAATCGATTTTTAAAAGTAGTATCAATTTGCAATACCTCACTCCAAATTTTATCAATCTGTTGGCTTGTCATAAAATTTTTGATACTTAACTCTTGATTTTTCTTTGTCAGCATTTCCCAATCTGTCTCAATTTGAGCATTCAAAAGATCTCCTGGAAATTCTATCTGTGGTGTTTGCCAAGAATCGTCATATTTTTCATCTATCAGATCTTTTAACTCATTTTTAACCTCTTGTGTAAAATCCCTCTTCATAAGTTATCCCTCCCACTGCGAACAAATATTTTTTTCAAATTCCTCCCATGTATCTGCAAGACTATTTAAGAGAGCTATTGTGGAAGTGCCGATTTCCATAATATGGATTTGAATACTTCTAGCACTATCATCCAATTCCTTAATACCATCTTTGGCTGCCCCTTGGCTTTCATCCAGTGTTTCCATTATGCTATCCTTAGTATTTGGTAAATTTCCAGATAAAAGTCCCACCACATCCTTTGTGTTTTCTTTTTTATAATTAACATTCCCCATCAACCAATTTCCTCCATCAATACAAAAAGTTATCTGCGGCATCGATCTCCGCTATAAACGATTTTACTAATTCACTGACTTGGCTATAAATTGCAGAATATTCTCCCTCCAAAGCTAATAATTCATTTTGCAATATTCTAAAATTATCTGCCACTACACCTTCTACCGCTATATTCGTTGTAATTTGCTCAAAAGCCTCATTCAACTTTTTCAAAGCCTCTTCTGTTTCTTCACTTTGCACCTTTATCCTTTCTGCAACACCTTCAAATTCTTCGTCCACAATAATAATATCACCCATTAAACCATTCCTCCTATGCAAGTGCTATCAGATAATATAGTTGAGAAACTTGATTTTCCATATTTCCTAACTGGTGCTGTAAATTTTGTATTCTTTCTTCTCTCTCCTGAATTGATTGTATAATTTCACTAAAGGTATTCTCTACAGCAGACATCACATGACACATAGAATTTCCATTTATATCTTCTTGCATTCCCATATGATACCTTTCTGCACTTAAGCTAAAAGATATGAAATTTTGGATTCCTTGTAATTTTTGCTGACGCTCTTCGTATTCGTTTTGAAATCCCATCCATGCTCTTTTTCGATCCGCTTCATAATTTTGAAGTCTCTCTATTTCTTTTTGCAATTTCAAAATTTCCATATTCAGATCATCCATTTGATTGTTCAATAAAAAAATCTGATTTTGGTAATTTCTTATTTTCTCCGTTCTTCTTGCTTCGGCCTTTGCTTTTTCCTGTTCTGCAAAATAATCCTCCATTCTTTACTCCTCCTTCTCATATTTTGGAAGACGTACACGTAAATATGTACCATTTTTAAATAACAATCCATCACCGAATTTAGGCAGTTCTTTCATACTGGTCAATGGGAAAATTGTAGTAACTCCCTGTGAACTCAGCACCAACCCATTCGATGCCTGTTTCACGATTTTATTGATTTCATCTATACCACGTACTTTTGCTGCATGGACACTGATTACCAAAGTAACTCCAAGATTTTCACATTCTTTAAATAAGCCTGCTACCTTATTTAATTCCGGTTTGACAAAATCAATAAAATCATCCACATCATCTATAATAATGGTGCAGTTTTTCAAATTGCGAACAAGATTTTTCGGACTAATATTAGGATTTTCTTCAATCATCCTATGCAGATATTCCTTTCTTTCGTTTACCTCTTCTGATAACTCTTTAAGGAAATCCATAATCTGTGTACGATCTTTTATATAACTTACACCATCCAAAGAAGTTGCATAATATAATTCCATGCTTTTAGAGTCAAAGATATAAGTCTTTCCTATTTGTATAGCATTTTTCAATATTACTTTTATAATATTGGTTTTTCCTGTACCAGTGTTCCCAATAATAACAAATGGGCTATCTCCTCTTTCGAAACCTTTCACAGTAACACTTTCTACATCTAAACCTACCGGATAATCAACCACATCTGTTCCTTGATATTCCTGCAGCATAGAAGCATACAGTTCATCCGGCAATACAGGGATATGTGGTGCCTCTTTATTAGGATAAATATTCCGAATATCCTGTATCATTTGCTTCAATGATCTACTATATGAAATTTCATTTTTGCAGGATACCATTGTATAAATTTGCAGTGCATGTACTTCTTTTGTTTTTATCAAAGCTCTTCCTTTGATTTCTACTTGTTTATATGTGCTGCGTCCTACTGCCAAAAAAGTCTCATTCTCATCAAAATTATAACCAGCAATTTTATTTTTAAAATTATTCAGGGTTGCCTGACGAATAGAATTAACCCTTGTAGTTGTGACAATAGTAAAAATACCAAGCCCAACTCCATCCCTTGTTAATTTTGTGAAAAATTCCTCTTCTTCAATTCCCATTTCTTTAATAACATCAAAATGATCAATCGCAATTACAATCGCTTTTAACGGTAAGTCAGCAATCTGATTATATGCATCTAAAGATGAAACGGCATGTTTTGCAAATAACTTTTTGCGGACCGCCATCTCTGTCATAATCAGTTTTTTAAACTTCCAGTATCGCTCTTCTTCATCAATAGAAATGTATTCGGCTGTATGTGGTAATGCTTTCAAAGACATCATTCCACCATTTCCATAATCCAAAATATAAAAATTCAGAAAATCCACATCATTTAACTTTGCCAAGCTCATTAGTATTGTTGTCAAGAAAAGTGTTTTCCCATATCCACTAGACGCAACAAATAACAAGTTTCCTTCTTTGAAAAAATCAATATTACATTCCTTTTGGCTTTGCAACTCAGGAATATCCATTTTTCCTATAGAAATATTTAGATTTACCCATCCCCATTTATTGGGAGTTTGTTTTTCTTCTTTTGCATATGGACTAACTATCATATTTTGAAGTGGTGGCAACCACGGTTTTTTCACTGGAATTTGCTTTTCTGACTCATACACCTTTTTAATATGTTCAATGATTACTTCTAATTGTGTTTTCACCGCCTTCTTTTCTGCTTTTTTCCCGCTTAAATCTTGATTAATCAGTTCTCCCTGTCCAATTTCATTTACTTTATAAATGCGCTCATCCAAGGTGACATCTTTTTCTTTTTCTTCTATATAAATTGCTCCACTCCACGCAGATTGAAACAATTCATAAATTTCATTATTTCCAACCTGTAAGTACGCACGTCCTGGAAGTGTAATACTTGCTGCGTCTGGCGTTTTTAACACTTCTTTGCTGTCACCTTCATTTTGCACTTTTAAACACAACTTGAATTTACTATTACTCCAGATCTGATCATCTACCACACCTGTCGGTTTCTGAGTTGCTAAAATCAAATGAACACCTAGACTTCTTCCAATTCTGGCCGCAGATACTAATTCTTTCATAAATTCTGGTTGTTCTTTTTTTAGTTCTGCAAATTCATCACTGATGATAAACAAATGTGGGATAGGTTCCTTTGCTTCTCCCACTTTGAATAATTCCATATATCCATTTATATGATTTACCCCATATGTACTGAAAACTCTCTGTCTTCTTGCCAACTCTGCTTTTACAGAAGCCAACGCTCTCATGCTTTCACTTCCGTCCAGATTTGTGATTGTTCCCAAAAGATGTGGTAGGTCACGAAACATATTTGCCATCCCACCACCTTTATAATCAATCAGCAAGAATCCTACTTCATGTGGATGGAAATTTACCGCTAAGGATAAAATATAACTTTGTATAGTTTCTGATTTTCCGGAGCCTGTAGTTCCTGCAACCAGACCATGTGGACCATGTGCCTTTTCATGAAGATTCAAAGATAAAATATCTCCAGCTGCACGTAGCCCTAATGGAACTGCTAATGATTTATGTGATTGTCCGTTTCTCCACCGTTCTCTGATTTTTAATTCTTCTGGATGTTGTACCCCATACATTTCAAAAAAGGTAACACTTTTAGGAATATGACTGGTAATGCCCTGTTCATGCTCCAAGACACTCAAGTTCCTTGCCACCCATTCTAATTCCACACCTTCCGCATGGTTCAACTCCAATTTCTGTTTTTTGTATTCCTTTTCCTCCAGTAATAACGTTCCTTCTTTTGAACTTTCTAAAATCAAGATAGTTCCAATATATTCCGGTAGATTTGCCCTCAAATAACTGGTATAAATGATGGAAAATCCCAGTTCATTACCATTCATTCTTAAATATTCCATGATAACATGATCCATAATCAAAGAAGGTTCATCTATGATAAAAAGATAATGTGGCAGAAATCTTGTTTCTTTTTTTCCTTCTTCCAACCTAGAACATCGTTCTTTCAAAATCTGATTCATGCTTCCTAAAACAACATCTCTTGTTCTCTCAGAAGATACTAATCCCAATGCATTGATTGCCTGAATTCTCATGTGAGGAAGCCAGCGCATCCACGAAAAGTCTTGTGCGTATTTCTCATCACAAACCATAATAATCTGCAAATCATGGTAACTTTGGAAAAATGCAAGTTGTGTAACAAAAATTTCTAGTTGTTCATGCAAAACTTCTTTCGTTCCAACCAATCCCAAGTTTGCATGTTTCAAATCGATTACTTTTGGTTTATCTATAATCGCAAATTTCTTTCGTATCATCTGACCTGTTTCTACCAGATCATCTGGTTCAGCATCCCATTGAGGAGCCTTTCCATCTATCTGAAAACAAGTTGCTCCTTTACTATGCCCTATAGAAATTGTTAAAAAGTCATCATCAGATTGTACCCTCTCATAAATCCGGCTATCATAATCTTTTACTTTCGAAGCAATCTCTTTCACTTGTGGATACTGATATTCATATACTTCTTTCTCATATTCATACAAATCAGCTAATTCCTGCTGTTTTTTCCATAAATATTCTGTGTAGCGTTGAATACGGGTTTCATTTTTTTCTTTTCGCTCTTGCCTGTCATTAAAATATTTCACAATAGAAAATACAACAGCCATTCCTGTTGCTGACACAGACATTAACATATAGATGCCGCGCCCTATCAACAGCCCTACTGCTACCGTTACACCTGTCATTGCCAGCGGTGGCAATACTGTCATAATCAATCCTTTTTTGCTTGGTTTCTCTTTTTCACGCGGCAACTCAAAAGGTACTTTTTCTGCTGAAAGTCTTTTTATAAGACGTGGAGATCGTTTGTAAACTGGAAAATTTTCAAAAGGAACACTTTGGCTTTCTTTTTCCATCAATTTGACCCTATAATTCGTTGGTTCCCCTATAATTTCTACTTCATCTTTCCCAAAAATAACTTTCACCGAATGAAGAAATAATACATCTCCCTGTGTTATTCTAAATTCCGTTTTTAAAGCTCTTTTTTGATTTACATAAAAATGTTTTTCCTGATTTTGATCTACGTACACGCTCTGCTCTTGTATATATATTTTCACTTGAAGTCCATCAATTCTGATATCTGCTTCTTCATCGGATGAAATAGTAATATCTGAGGATCTATCAAAAAAATGGCTCTCATCTGAAAGAATAAAACTATTCTTTCCTTCTATCTCTTGCCATACATTCTCGCGAATTTCTTTCTTCTGTTCTATAACCGGAAATTCCCAATATGTATTTTCCGATTCTACTAGCAAATATCTCATGGCTCATTCCCCCTATATCTATCTAATATTATTCTTGATTTTCATCTGCCTTTGTTTCTGTATTCATTTCCTCATCCGCTTCTCTGTATAAAATATGAAGTTTATCAGCCAATTCTTCTACTTTTTTCATCAAATCCTGCTTTTTACTGCTTTTTTCCTCTCCCGACATTTCTTGATCCTCTTCGATCCGGCTCAGTTCTTGAAGATATGCATATAAAAGTAATTGATCATCAGACATCTGCAATGCCAGATTTTCAGCTTCCTTAACTTCCATTCTGCCCAAATGGATCCAATAATCAAAAATACCTTCATTAGACTGATAGTTAATTTTACTTAGAATAACTTCTTTATCTTTCGTACTAAAAGAGTCAACCGATTCCCCTTGTATATATGCTGTTGCAAGAATATATTTCTGTGCACGTTCCATTTGACCAATTTCAAAGTCTTTTAAGGAATCAATAACCCTAATATAATCTTTTTGCAGATAAGCATCATTTGCCTCTACAATCTTATCTTGTCTTGGGATATGCCAAAAATATCCATATACAACTGCACCAAATAAAACTACCAAAAATACAGATGATACAATTCCATAGATATTCATTTTTTTATATTTCTTTTTATCTACTTTTATTTTTAAAATGGTTTCTTCCTTTTTATAGTTTTCATATAATGTCTGTAAAAGTGATATTTCTTCTTCCAAAGTTTCAGCAGACAAAAGTGTTACTACTTCTTTCTGATTTTTCAAAAGTTCTTTTCCGCCCGAAAGGTAATCTTCATACGGTCTTGATCCATCCATTATATATCCAATCAGTGCCTGATATAATTTCAGGAACTGTTCTTTTCGCTCTTCATATAAACCTGTCGTAATATCTCTAAATTTTATCTTTACTCGATTCAACCTATCATAATATAAATTTTCTGGACTGAGTTGAAATTCAAACCGCATATAATCTTTTTCCAACTCAGCTACTTGCAATATAAGCTCTAGTTTTTGCAATTTTTCCATTTTCTGCACTTCTGTAATAGAATGCATTCCTTCCATATCAAAGCAAAGCAATAATGTCTCTTTTTCTTCTTTTATGGTCATCGGAAGCATAGCAACAGTTCCATGTTCTAACCTTTTAAAATCATAAATTGTTTTTGCTTCCATATCTGCTCTTTGCACTCGGATTTCCATATTTTCTTGTATATCTGATTTCCATAAGTTTACTTGCTGTATCTTCTGCATCTACCTGTCCCTCTTTCTCTCATTTTATTGTATTAATAAAATATCTCCCTCATATATCTTTCCTTGCTTAAATGTAAGGATTGGATTTATATATTTCCCTTGTCTTTTTGAATACACTTGCAATTGCACCATTTCTGATATCGAAGAGAAAAAACCATTTTCCACAAGAACACGATATACTTCCTGAATTCTTTGCTCCGGTTTTACAATAATATCCAGACTTTTATTATCTTCCATAATCGTAAGTGTCATCTTCTTCCTTCCTTTTCTTTCTTCTATTTTTTTGATAGAAAAGCAACGCCACCATAAATACTAAAAACATAATTTCTACTACCAAAAAGTGGGTGTGATTTAAACCTATTTGTTTTCTGCTTTCTACAGTTTCCTTTGTTAATCCTGTCTGCATCTGAAATAGTTGATTGCGAATTTTTTGAATTTCTTGATTTTCTCCCGAAACTCTCTCTCCAAATATTTGTTGTTCAATTTGTATTACTGCATCTGTCTCATTTGCTTTTACCTTTTCTGCCATTCGATCTGTTTCTGGAGAGAATACTGGGATTCCATACAAATCACTAAGAGGGACTTTTGTATTTTGTTGTTGATTCAATACATCTGGATCTAACTTGATATTATTATTTTCTGACATAATCCCTTTCCTCCATAAAGAAAAGGAGGCACACCAATGCACCTCCTCACCATTTGCCTATCCGCGATTAGCAGTTCCAGCAGCCTGGTCAAATTCTGCATACTGCTGTGCATTTGTAACTACACCTTGTCCAATATCGCTAATCAATTCTCTCATTGCTTCAAAACTTGGAGCCATTTCAGCAACCCTTGCTGCAAATCCTTCATAACCGCTTCCTTCCCATAATTCTGGAAGTTGATTATTCACAACATCATTTAAATAATTCTGAAGCGTTGTAACGTCTTCTACATGGCTTCCTATTTCTTGTCCTCTTGCAATGACATCCTCTGTGTTCATTCTGATACTCATGATCCGTTCCTCCTTTTGTTAAAACATTTTTGGTTTTACATTCTATTGCAATGCTGCCGAACAGCTTATTGCTCTTTTTTCTCTTTCAAAATATTTTTTATAATCAAAGCTAATACCAAAAGAACTAAAATTCCAATCCCGGCATAAATAAGTGTCCACGGAATATGCCCTTCTTTTTCTTCCTTTATCTCTGAATCGACTGGCCTCACTCCTTTCTCTTTTACTTCTTTTACATCAGTTGACAGGTCTTCTGTAACAACAGGTTTTACAATAAACTGATATGCTTGTGTATATTCCGCACTTCCAAGTCTTGTATATGGAAGTTTTTCTGAGAAGTCTTTTAAAATATTTTGATTTGCTCTGCTTGTTTCTGCTTTAACATTCTTTGCTTCACTCAACCCATCTGCGACTGCCTGATCAGAATTCTCTTTTGTATCTGTAATTGCCTTTTGAAGATTGCCTATGTTTTCTTCCGTAGACTGATATACCTTATTTACGTATTCCATAGAGGCTGTACTATTTTCTGTAAGTTCTTTTTGCAAAAAAGTATTATTTTCTGTAAATCCCGCTATATTTTCTGTGATAAATTCTGGATTTATTACTGGTGCAAATCCTGCCAAACTTTCGTTATATGATGAAATGGAATTTTTTTCCTCTTCGTTTCTTTGAGCAAAAATCTGCTTTGCATTATTTGCATTTTTTGTAATTGGTATAATATATTCATCTTTCACCAATTGTTGAACATCTGTAATATTTAGTTCTTTTGTATTCTCCAATCCCTGGATCATATCTGTAATATAATTATTTTCTTGCTCAATATAACTAATTCCCTGAAGTTCTTTTCCATTTTTGTCAACTAAAATATTTCCCTTTTCATCATAAAGAACATCTGTTATGTCCTCCATCTGATATTTATCGACATCTGTTTGCTCCAAACATCTCTTGATATAATCTGTAAATGCCGACCAATCCTTCGAAGAACATTGTATTTTTTTCTGGTTGGAAACAGATACATCTACATTTCCATTCGCATACTCTGAAAGAAATACGGACGCTGAATTATATCCAAGTACCTGTGCTCTTCCATCATAATTTTTCAATACAGATGCAACTGACATTGGTATATCATATTCTACATTAATCGTATAATTATCGCCTGCTCCCGGCGTACTTTCTGCTATCTCTACAGGTATTTGAATCTTTTCTGTCAGCTGTTCAGCCTGGGCAATCGCACTAGAAATTTCTTTCAATAAGTCTTGTTTGGGATTATTCTGTGCTCCCGGAACATCTACAATGGAGAATGTTACAGAAGGCGGAACTTCTGTTCCTGTTTGTTGAAAAGTAACTTGATAACTTCCATCAGGCTGTTCGGTGGCAACCAGCATCGGTACTTGAGATTTCAGTTCTTCCAAATAGCTTGCTAACGTATCCGTTAATTGTTCTTCTAATTTTTTATTGTTCTGATTATTAGCATTTACCCATCCATTCTTTATTTCTGTCAAGTGATTTTGAATTTCTCTTAATTGGGTTTGGATTCCGCCTTTGTCTGGAGCCTGACTCACATACTCTTTTAAAGACTGTTCTAACTTTTTATTTGCTTCCTCTGCAATTGAGTTTCCTTCCTCATCTACCGTTAAGTCTATTTCTTCCACATTAGAAGCAATTTCTGTTAAAACATTGGCTAAAGTATTCCCATTTTCACTTAATCCCTTAATTTCTTTTTCAATGTCTTCGACGCATTTTAAATATTGTTCATCTATATTTTTAGCTAATTCTGAATTTTTTTCTGTATAAGAGACAAAATCTGGTGCTTCAATTTTATTTTCTTCTCTCACAATTTCTGGCATTTCAATCAATGCCACAAGATCTGATGCCGCAATACGGTCAATCGCATCTTTATCCCGCAAATCATTACTCATTACATTAGATGCCCCGTCCTGTGCATTGTGAAACTCATTCAGAATATTGTTCAAATACATATAACTCAAACTGTCATTTAATGTTTCCGCATAACTTACAACATTATAAAGAAGTTCATATTGAGACTTTCCAGAAAATGATTTGTTAATCACATACTCAATCTGTGAAGCTTGAGGGGTTCCATTTAAGCTTTCAACACTTTGAGAAAAAGTGGCAGGAATTGTAACATACGCTCCATATTTTCCAGTTTCAACCCCCATACGTGCTTCTTCTAACGAAGAATATTCAAAATCTGTACTTGGAAATTTTGATATCCTATCAGCATAATTAATAATCTCTCCACCAACAGTTGTCCCTTCATCAAGATTAACTACTGCAATTTTTCTTGATTCCTGTTTCGTGTCTTCTGTTTCATCAACTGGGGCAACTACTTGTTTTACATCAGGTTCTTTTTGATTTGTTTGTCCAAGAAAATATCCCAAAGTTCCTACAAGCCCAATACATCCCACAGCAAGCAGAACTGCAACGACTTTTTTATATTTCATTACAAATCATTCCCCTCCTTATCTTTAGAATTACATTTCAAATGTATTTTTTATTTAGCCCATTTTACCATAATCTTCCTTTTATCACAATATTTTTTTGACAGACTAACTAATTTTTTAACAATTATAGAAAGTATTTTGTTTACTTTCTCAGCAAACTGCATATCAGCAAGCACCATAATAATAAAAGGTATATTTTTTCAATTTCAGCTCAATTTCCCCTCAATGTCTTTTTCCTCCAACTTTCGTATGCTTATCTCACAGCAAAGCAGTACCACACCGGTACAGCCTGCTGAATCAATCAATACGAAAATGGAGGTGTTTTTTATGCGAGAACTCAGAAACACAAAAATCATTGCTGTAGATCACGGCTACGGCAACATGAAAACAGCAAATACCGTCACACCAACCGGAATCAAAGCCTATGAAACAGAACCCATCTTCACCGGGAATATTCTGGAATATAACGGCATTTACTACCGGATTGGCGAAGGGCACAAAGAATTTATCCCGGATAAAGCTATGGACGAAGAATATTATCTTCTGACTCTCATGGCGATTGCAAGGGAACTGAATGTCTTTTCTATCCGTGAAACAGACGTTCACCTGGCTGCCGGGCTTCCTCTGACATGGATCAGAAACCAGAGAGAAGATTTCCGTTCTTATCTGCTCCAGAATCCAGAAGTCCATTACCGATTTAACAGCAAAGAGTATCATCTCCGTTTTGTGGGATGCAGCCTTTACCCACAGGGATATCCGGCTATTGTAAACCGGCTTGGAGATTTCAAGGGGACAAATCTTCTTGCAGATATCGGAAACGGAACCATGAACATTCTGTATATCAATAATAAGAAAGCTCAGGAAAGCCAGTGCTGGACAGAAAAGTTCGGCGTAAACCAATGTATGATTGCCGCTAAAAACGCTGTTCTGGACAAATTCGGAGTAAAGATTGAGGAATCCACCGTAGAGCAGATTCTACGGTTTGGAACCGCTGACATTTCAGCGCCTTATCTGGATTGTATTACTGCTGTTGCCAGACAGTATGTCACAGATATTTTTGCCACACTCCGCAAATATGAATACAATCCTGACCTGATGCGCCTGTATGTGGTCGGAGGCGGTGGATGCCTGATCCGTAACTTTGGAACGTATGACAAAGCACGAGTTACCATCCTTGATGATATCTGTGCCACTGCCAAAGGTTATGAATCTCTGGCTTATATGAGCCTGAAAAGGAGGGGATAAGCCATGCAGAACCATATCCGCAACACAAACCTGCGATTTAATCTGGACAAAGACCAGCAGCGGAAAGCCTGGGAATATTTACAGACGATGGACAGGCAGAATTTTAAATCTTACAGCCAGGTAATCTCCCTTGCACTGGTCGATTATTTTGACCGCTACTACCGCACTCAGGCTGATCCCTATCTGGAAACAAGGGAACGGGAAGAACTTTTTGTGAAACAGATTGTAGAAGCAGTGGAACACAGCCTGAAACAGTCATTGCCGATTTTTCTGTCCGGGCTGACTGCAGGCATGTTGGAAAGGGAATTCCCCATCAGGGTGCCCTTTCCAGCTCCTGAAAAAGAACAGCCGGATCGTGATATAGACTGGGATTTCCTTGGAGAATAAACCATTGTGATTGGAGGTGAACACATGACGGACTTTCTGACAGCAGACACAAGCCTGCCATCTTATATGATGTTTCCCCGTTTTCTTCTGGACATGGAAATAAACGAAACTGCCAAAATGCTTTATATGATCCTGCTCGACCGTGCAAGGCTTTCCCAGAAAAATGAGGGCTGGTCAGATACAAATGGTCATGTGTTCCTCTACTTTACGATTGAAGCACTGGCAGAAGTTCTCCACAAAAGCCAGATGACGGTAAAAACTGCTCTGGCAGTACTGGAAAAACAAGAGCTTATCTTCCGAAAACGGCAGGGACCCGGACACCCTAATCGGATCTATGTAAAAATCCCGAAAGAAACCCTCAGCAATACAGACAAAATTCTTTCCTCAAGACAGACAGAAAACTATCCTATTGACAGACAGGATTCTTTCCCCGATACAGACAGAAAACTGTCCAGTAATAAGAAAGAGATAAAAAAGAACCATTTAACAATAAGAGGGAGTAAAGAGCCACGCTCACCCTATGGAACATTTCAAAATGTTTTTCTGTCAGAGACGGAGCTGGAAGATATCCGGCAGACAATCCCTGACTGGCAGGACTATATGGAACGCTTATCCGGTTATATGGCTTCTACCGGAAAGCAATACCAGAACCATGCAGCTACCATCATCCGTTGGGCAAGACAGGATCATCCTGTTTCCCGGCAACGAAATTATGAAAGTGAGGAATACGAAACATTATGACAACATTTACAGAAAAACCAACAGCTATCACACCAAACAGAGAGCTTCAGTCTGATGAATATTTTAACGAAACAGATCACCTGATCTACTGTTCCAAATGCAATACGCCAAGACAGTGCAGGCATGAATTACAGGGAAAGGTTCTTATTCCTTCCATCCGCTGTAAGTGCCAGCAGAAGATCTTTGAACAGGAGGAAGCCCAGAGAAAACTTCATGAAAAGCAAATGGAAATAGAGCATCTCAAAACCAGCGGCTTACAGGACAAATCACTTTATGACTACACCTTTGCCAAAGATAACGGCATCAATCCGGAAATGAAACTTGCACACAATTATGTAAGTAACTGGGAAGAGATGAAAGCAAACGCTTCCGGACTTCTCATCTGGGG
>OFMK01001235.1_pt1 | contig 19910 bp, 16 predicted proteins | sample 1541781 | NCBI WGS metagenome assembly OFMK01 (sample SAMN04209250, study PRJEB22552) | human gut metagenome | biome: gut; material: feces | host: Homo sapiens | place: USA: Oklahoma
CGCCGCCCGCTTGCGGATCTCTTTGCCCGGCGGAGCCGGGCGCACAGGCTGCGGGCGCGCCGCGGCGCCGGCCCGGCCTATTCCAGATACATGCCGCGCAGGGCTGCAAGGCCGTCTGCGTCCAGGCCGTGCTCGGCCTTGAAATACGCCTCGAAGGTGCCGTAGCGCCCGCGCACGGCGTCCATGGTGCTCACAAGGTTTTCGCGCTGCACGCCCGTTGCCACCTGCGCCACGGCTCGGGCCGTCTGGGGCGGCAGCTTTTCGCAAAGCTGGGCGCAGAAGGCCTCGCGCGCGGCGGCGTTGCACACATTTGTCTGCTCGAAATCGAACAGCACCGTCTCGTCCGGGGCGCCAAGCGCCTTCAAAAGCAGCATGGCGGCCACGCCGGTGCGGTCCTTGCCTGCGGTGCAGTGGAACAGAATGGGCCCCTTGCCCTCTGCGGCACAGCGCAGCAGCGTGCGGTAGGCCGCGTTCGCAAACGGCATGGTGCCGTAGCTTTCGCGCACCATGCGAAGCAGGGTGTCCACCTCGCCGTTGTCGCGGAAGATGGCCTCCAAATCAAAGCTGACCTCCTGCCCATTCTGCGCCGTGATGGCGTGGATGTCGAAGCGGGCGGGCTCGCCGAAGCAGGGGTCCGGCCAGGCGGCGCGCTCGGCCGCGCTGCGCAAATCGAACACGGTGTGCACGCCGAGGCTTTTGTAAAGCGACACATCATGCGGCGTTTTCACGTTGGCCAGCGCGGGCGCGCGATAGAACACGCCGTATTTCACATGCCTGCCGCCCGCGGCCTCGTAGCCGCCCAGCTCGCGGAAGTTTGTCACCGCCTCAAAGGGCAGCGGCGCGCCCGGCCGTGATGGGCGCGGCTTTTTCATCTCACACATGGGGCTCACCCTCCTTCGTTTGTGCCCGGCCCTGCGCCAGGCCAGCCTGCGCGGCGGGCACAAGGCGCGCGCCGCACACCGTGCAGAACGACGCGCCCGGCAGGCCCTGCATGCCGCAGGCCGGGCACACCATGCCGCCTGCAGGCGCGTGCTGCACCGGTAAGGCATGCGGCGGCCCTGCCTGCGGGCCTGCGCCCGGCTGCGGGGCAGCCGCGGGCGTCTGCGGCGCAGCGGGCTGTGCGGGGCCTTGCACGGCCTGCGGCTGGTAAACCGGCTGCGGCACATCTGGGGTTGCCTGCGGCACAGCGGGCTGTGCGGGTGCGCCGGGCGCCTGCGCCGGGACAGCGCCGGGGCCGTACGCCTGTGCCGGGCCCTGCGGGCCATAGCCTTCCTGCGGCTTACCGGGCGCACCAAAGGGAGGCTGCGTGCCGTGAGGCGCAAAGCCGCCGCACTCGTACCACATGGGCTGCGCCTCGCCAAAGTAGACGGCTGCGCGGCGCGAGCGAAACAGGTAAACGCCGCCCGTTACACAGAACACGACATGCCACAGAAGAATGGAGATGGTGCCCGTCAGGGCATAATAGGGCACGCCCAGCATTGCCGAGGACATAAAAATCAGAAATACCAGAAGGCCCTCCGCCCCTGTGGCGGCCAAAAACACATAGCGCGCCGCGCTTTTTTTCGCAAGCAGCAGCCCAAAGGCCACCAGCACGGCGCAGGAAAGGCATGTGCCAATCAGCGGCAGCGGCGCCCACGCATAGGCGTTTTGCTCCCAGTTCATAAGCCAACTCAGCAAATTGTTCACACCATGCAGGGCGCACCAAACAGTCAGCGCCGCCAGCCACCCGCCCAGGCGGGTATAATCTTTTACCTTCACAGGGTACATATGCTTCCCTCCGGCAGGCGGCTAGGCCTGCTCTTTGATGTCGCCGCGCATATAGGCAGCCACCAGATGCTCCAAATCGTCAATCTGCCCCTTCAGGCAGCAGCCCTCGTCGGTATCCTCCACATAAATGCGCCTGTCGGCTGTTTCAAACACGTTCACGGTAGAGAGGATGTCCAAATTCTCCTCCACGGCCCTCTGCGTGCTTTCGAAGGGGCCGTGGCTGCGCAGGCTTAGCCCGTGGGACGAAAACACCAGCGTATAGCCCGCAATGCCCGTGCGCGTGTGGTAGGCCTTGCAGAAGCCGCCGTCTATCACAATAAGCTTGCCGCCCGCCTTCACCGGGCGCTCGCCGTTTTTGGCAAGCACCGGCACATGGCCGTTAATGATATGCCCGGCGGCCCAATCCAGCCCAAACTCGGCAAACAGGCGGCGCACGGCCTGCCCGGCCACGGCGGCGTCCTCGTTTTCCACAAAGGAATAGTAAGGGTTCTTCTGCTCGGCGCAGGCCTCGGGCTCACCGATGAAATACTGCTCGAAGCAGGCCATTTTGGCGCGCCCGAACACGGGCGAAAGCGGCCCGCACCACAAATACCACAGAAAATCCTGCCCTTGCCGACGCGCGGCGCTGCCGGGCGGGGCGAAAAAGCCCTGGCGGGCCAGCATTTCGCATTTATCCATCCAAGCGCGGCCCGCAAACGTTTCGCCGCCCAGGTGAACGGTGGCAAAGCGGCCGTCCGCCTCCATAGGCACGGCGCCGTGGAACAGAAGGTTGCCGTTCTCTTTTTTGTAAATGCCGCCCTTTGCGTACAAAAAGCGCACATGGCGCGAAAGGCGCTCGCTTTCGGCAAAGCTCTGGCACAGCCTTGCCAGCACGTCCTCCTCCGCGCGGGAAAGACGCGCGGGGCAGGCCCTGTTCACCGTGGGAAAATAGGTGTCGCGCAACGGCCAGCGCCTGCCGTCCGCCTGCACAGTAAAGCTTTGAAAGTCAATATGCTGCAAAAGAGCACGGCCCTGCATGCCAAAGTCCGGGTTGCGGGCGATGACGGCGCACTCCAGCTTGAACAGGATGACGGCAATGGCCTTGTGCATGCGCGCGGTGCGCCACAAATCCTCCTGCGAATCCTCACAGTCAGGCTGCGCGCGCGGCAGAAAGCGCGACACGTCGCTGTTGGCGTACGTCTGCTCGGCAAACAGCGAAAGGGGGCGCAGGCTGATGCCGTAGCCGTCTTCCAGCGTTTCGAGGTTGTTGTAGGCAAGCGACGTGCGTATGACGCTTGCCACGCATACCTCGCTGCCCGCGGCGGCGCCCATCCACTGCACGTCGTGGTTGCCCCACTGCACGTCCACCGAGTGATGGGCGATAAGCTGGTCTAGAATAACATCCGGCCTTGCGCCGCGGTCGAACAAATCGCCCACAATGTGCAGGCGGAACACCGCCAGCCGCCGGATGAGCGTGCACATGGCCTCAATAAAAGCATCGGCGCGGCCCGTGTCCACAATGGCAGTGAGGATGCGGCCATAGTAGCGGTCTTTGTCGTGGTCTTCAAAATGGGCGTGCAGCAGCTCATCTATGATGTAGCGGAAGCCCTTCGGCATGCGCTTGCGCACAAAGCTGCGCGTGTATTTCGAGGACATAAAGCGGCACACGTCAATCAGCCTGTACAGCGTCTGGCGGTACCACGCGCCCACGTCGCTTTGCAAAGGCTTCAGCTGCGCCAGCTTGCGCTCTGGGTAATAGATGAGGGTGGCGAATTCCGCGCGCTCGCGCTCGGGCACTCCGGGGCCCAGCACCCTGTCCACCTTTTCGCGGATGACGCCCGACGCGCTGGATAAAATATGCCCGAACGCCTCGGCCTCGCCGTGCACGTCGCTCATGAAATGCTCGGTGGGCTTGGGCAGCTTGAGGATGGCGTTCAGGTTGATAATCTCTTCCGTGGCGGCGGCCACGGTGGGGTAATCTTTCGAAAGGCTTTGCAGAAATTTTTGCTCGTAACCCTGCGGCAAAGGCCCCACCTCCTTTTTTGCGCCCGCACTGCGGCGAAAAATGCGCTTTTGCTGCCCTTATTATAACACACCATTTGCCCATATCACAATGCCCCGCATAAGGAAAAGCGGCAGCCCCAAGTGCCGGGGCCGCCGCAAAGCGCATATGCGCAAAGTTTAATAGTTTGCCGCTACCACTGCGCCGCCGCCCAGCACAGTTGTGGTATTGGCCACGCACAGCATGGTGATTATGATGGCGTTGATGATGCCGCACAGGTAAGGATTGCGCGTCTTTTTGTAAATGTAACGCGTCATGAAAGGCGTGACAAACAGGTAAACAATGGCCGGATACAGCCAGATGCCGCTGATGCGCCAGCCCTCTGTAGCATACCAGCGCAGCATGCCGCTGCCGGGCACGCCGCCATATTGCAGCGCCAGGAACACAATAGCGCCCAGCGCGTTGAACAGGCCCAGCAGCGCCGTGTTGCCCCACCCTCTGCGGCCACCGATGGTGTTATAGTTAAAGCAGTTTACAGCTACTGAATTGGCCACATAGAAGAACAGGAACATGGGCAGGTAACGCAGGCCAATAAGCACTTTATCAGCCTCAAACGCCTTCATGGTAAGCACCCAAAGGCGGAAATCCGTCTTAAAGAAATAATCGGCAAAGAATAAAATGAGAAAGGCCAGGCCGCATGCCAGCACGGCCAGCACCGCGGTGCGCCACAGCTTTTTCAGGCTGATAGCAAGGCCGCTTTCCACAGGCGAAAAGCCGTTCTTTTTGCCATAGAAGAAGTAATAAGCCGCCAGCACCAGCACGGTGAACGCGCCGCTAAGCACGCACCACACGCCCATAGTAAGGGGGCCGGTCTGCGTGAAAAATGCGGTGGTTTTGGAATAGACATTCTGAATGGCCCACATGTAGCTTGCCAGCGAGAACGCGGCGCTCGCCGCAAGCGCCCCCCAGAACCACAGCTTGCCGGCAAGCCCCTTCACCTGTGCGGGCTGCGGCTGCTGTGCCGCACGCAGTATGCTGAAATAGGGGATGTCCAGCGCCACAGCCACAAAGGAAAGCAGGAACATCACCACGCCCACAAGGCCCAGAAAGTTGAAGGCGGTTTTCCATTGCCAAACTTGATTCGAGGCGGGCAGTGGGTTTGGTGCGCCAAGGGCTCTCTCAAAGAAATCCACGCCGTTGCCCACAGCCTCTGCCGAGAAATGCACCCACGGATGCGTGCAACCCGGCTGATATATTACGCGGAAGGCGCCTTTGTCCTCGTAATATTTACCCGCCTGAACGTCCTGTTTCATGGCCTGCGCGCCTTTATTGAAGCTGATGAAATTTTTCGCGTCGTCCGTTTTCAGGAAATCGCGGGGCGCCACCGGGCCGCCCTGCGCGTCCTGTGTCCAGAAGAAAAATTCGTCATATTTATCTGCAATGATACCAACGCTGCGGCTGCCAAAATCCGCGCTGTGGTCTTCTCCCAAATCGTCCACCCAAGTGGCCGCCTGGAACAAAACCGCACTAATAAGCGGCGTTTCGCGCTGGTTATCTATGGCCACTACCATGTTGCTGGCCGCGCCGCCGCTGGAATGGCCAGTGATGCCAATGCGCTGCGTATCTACATAGGGCAGGCCGCCCGCCATTTCCACCGCGGCCTCCACGCCCACAGCAGACGAATACAAATCTGCCGACGGGGTGCCGTCGGTGTCTCCGTGGCCGTGCATATCCACCGCCACTACCACATAGCCGCGGCGCGCGTATTCCACAGAGAACAAATCCTGCATTTCCTTGTTGTTATACCATCCTTCCACCGTGATGATACACGGAGCTTTATTTTCCGCTGTAGCAGAATTTGGACGGTATAATAGCGCACTCACCGCATAACCGGATGGGTCCATCAGTTTCAGTTCCTTCACTTCCACGCTGCTGAAGCCGCTTTGCAGCGCAGACGAAAAGACCATGCTGATGAGGCACAGGCACAAAGACAGTGCCAGCATCCACTTTGCGCGGGACATTCCGCCCCGATTTTCCGCCTGTTTTTTGTTTTTCTCCACAGTTCTACAACTCCCTTTCTTGTTCATATTTTCTCAAAAACAAAAAAAGCGCAGAGCCTCCCGGGCGGGAAGCACCTGCAGCCTCTTTTCTCATGCAGATATTGTACATTTATAACATACAACATTTTGTCTGTTTTTTCAATACTAAAGTTGACAAAAAATATTTATTTTGCATACGTCCCGCTCGGCTGCGGCTGGTTACTGTGCTTGGCAGCAATGCAAAAAGCTGGTATTATAAAGAATACATGCCGTGCGACATTTTGCTGCACGCATTTATAAAAGAAAGGGGGCGGCGCACATGGCGCTGCGTGTTCCGGAGGCGTGCGGGCTGTGCCCGCGCCGCTGCGGGGCAGACAGGACAAAGGAGGCCCCGGGCCTGTGCGGCGGCGGGCCGCAGGTGCGCGCCGCGCGCGCGGCCCTGCACTTTTGGGAGGAGCCGTGCATTTCCGGCACGCGCGGCTCTGGCACGGTGTTTTTTTCGGGGTGCCCGCTTGGGTGCTGCTATTGCCAGAACTACCGCATCAGCGCGGAAAACTTCGGCAATGTGCTTACCGTGCCGCAGCTTGCCGCCGTGTTTCTGCGTTTGCAGGCACAGGGCGCGCACAACATCAACCTTGTCACGGCCACACACTACGCCCCGTGGGTGACGGCCGCGCTGGACGAGGCGCGCGCGCAGGGTCTGCGGCTGCCGGTGGTGTACAACACCGGCGGGTATGAGACAGAGCAGACAGTGCGCGCCCTGGCGCCGTATGTGGATATATGGCTGACGGATATGAAGTACGTTTCCAGCGCGCTTGCGGGCGAATATTCCGCCGCGCCGGATTATTTTGCCGTGGCCGCGCCCGCTCTGCGCCGGATGCTGGCGCAGGCTGGGCCGCCCGTGTTCGGCGCGGACGGGCTTTTGCAGCGCGGCGTCATTGTGCGCCACCTTGCCCTGCCCGGCGCCCTGCGCGATTCGCTGGCCGTGCTGCGCTTTCTGGCCGGGCTTGGGCCGCAGAATTTCCTGTTCAGCGCCATGAGCCAGTACACCCCGTTTTACCGCGCGGCGCAGCACAAGGCGCTTTCGCGCCGCATTTCCACCTACGAATACCGCACCGTGGTGAACGAGGCCGTGCGCCTTGGCCTGACGAACGGCTATATGCAGGAAAAAAGCAGCGCCCGGGAGGAATATACCCCGCCCTTCGATTTGGAAGGTTTGTGACTGCCGCAGAAGAAAGCTCCGCCCCGGCATGGCCGGGGCGGAGCTTTTTGCAGGGCATGCACCCTTGCAGAAGGTGTTTAATACTGGCTTTTGCGCCTGCGGGCGGCCTTGCGCCAGTAGCCATAGGCCGAAAGGGCCAGCATGGCGGCCAGCATCACGGGGAACACCCAGTCTTTGCCGCTGGAGTCGTAGCTGCGCACGTCGCTCCACGCCTTGCTCATGGCGTCGTTCACGTCTGTGGGCAGCACCAGCATGGTCTCGCACAGGGCAAGGTAATCGGCCGAAGGGTACATCATATCGCTTTCGGCCAGCTCCGGCGGCAGAAGGCTGCGCACCTGCGTCTGCGGCGAGGAATAGCAGATATACTCGGCATTGGCCAGGGCCACCTGCGTTTCGCACATGAAGTTGATGAACATTTCGGCGGCCTCTTTGTGGCGCGCACCCTTGGGGATGCACATGCCGTCCACAAAGCGGTTGGTGCCCTCGGCGGGCAGGAAGATGGCGAGGTCGGGGTTATCCTGCATCATGGTCATGCCGTCGCCGGTGTAATACGGCGCCAGCGCGGCCTCGCCGCCGCTCATTTTGTCGAACACCTCGTCCATCACATAGCTTTGCACCACGCCCTTCTGCTCTTTCAGCTTCTGGGCGGCCTCTTCTACGTCGGCCGTGCCCTGCGGGTTCAGCGATTTGCCCAGCATTTTGCCCGCAATGGCAAAGGCGTCGCGGCTGTTGTTGAACATGAGGATGTTGTTTGCGTATTTTTCATCCCACAAAATGCCCCAGCCCTGGGACAAATCGCCCTCGTCCACCATGGTGGTGTTGTACACGATGCACACCGTGCCCCAGGTGTAGGGCACGCTGTATTCGTTGGTGGGGTCGTATTCCAGGTTTTTGCACGTCTCGTCGATGAGGGCATAGTTCGGGATATTGGAAAAATCCAGCTTTTCCAGCATGCCCTCGTTTATCATCTGGCCTATCATGTAATCGCTGGGAATGATGACGTCGTAATCGCCCGCGCCGCTTTTCAGCTTGGCGTACAGGCTTTCGTTGGTGTCGTAGGTGGTGTAGTTTACGTCGATGCCGGTAAGCTCTTCAAACTCTTTCACCACGTCCATGGTGCCGTCCGCCCCGTCGGAGATATACTCGCCCCAGTTGTACACGTTCAGGGTAATGTTGTCGCCGGCAAAGCGCGTGTAATCATAGCCGGGCTCTACATCCACCTCGGCAAAGGCGGGCGCGCACGGCGCGGCCAGGCACGCGGCGCACAGAACAAGCGCGGCGGCCTTTTTGGCAAGGCGATGCCTTTTCATACGCGCGCCTCCCTTCTGGCGGCGCGGGCCGTGCGCTTTTCGCGCGCGGCCTCCACCCCGTTCACACTGAGAATGATGGCCAGAATGACCACAAACATGATGGTGGAAAGGGCGTTTATTTCGGGGCTGACGCGCTTTTTCGTCATGGAGTAGATGGCGATGGGCAGCGTCTGCACCGTGCCGGAGTTGAAATACGAGATGATAAAATCGTCAATGGAATACGTCAGGCTGATGAGGAACGCCGAGATGATGGCGGGCATTATCTCGGGCAGCACCACCTTGAAAAACGCCTGGCGCGGGTTGCATCCAAGGTCCAGCGCGGCCTCGTACATGCGCACGTCCATCTGGCGCAGCTTGGGGCTGACGTTGAACAGCACATACGGCAGGCAGAACGTGACATGCGCAATAAGCAGCGTGCCAATGCCAAAGCCCACGCGCACCTCCTGCCCCAGAAGGGCCGTAAGCACCTTGCTGATGCCGCCGTTCAGCACCACGAACAGCAGCATGGTGGCGACGCCGGTGACAATTTCGGGGTTGACGATGGGCACATACGAAAGGTTCAGCACCACGGCGCGCCTGCGGCGGCTCATGTTGTTCACCCCAATGGCCGCCAGCGTGCCCAGCACCGTGGCAATAATAGCCGAGGCAAAGGCCACCACAAGCGACACGCCCAGCGCCTGCAGAATCATTTCGTCGCCCAGCAGGTTTTTATACCAGCGCAGCGAAAAGCCCGCCCAGACGTTGCGGCTTTTCGATTCGTTGAAGCTGAAGGCAATAAGCACCGCGATGGGCACATACATGAAGCCGAACACGGCCACCATCCACACGCGGCCAAGGTTTTTCCAGCGCCTCATACCATCGCCTCCATTTCTTCCGTGTCGGCGGTGGTGAAGCTCATGCACAAAAGCACAATCACCATCAGCACAAGGCTCATGGCGCTGCCCAGGTTGTAGTTGTAGCTGTTGCCGAGGAACTGCATTTCAATGAGGTCGCCCGGCAGCAGGTTAGAGCCGCCGCCCAGCATGCGGCTGATGATAAAGGTGGAGATGCTGGGCACAAACACCATGGTGATGCCCGTGGTGATGCCCGGCATGGCCAGCGGCACCAGCACGCGCGAAAGAATGTGGAACTGGCTTGCGCCAAGGTCCTGCGCGGCCTCGATGACGCTCTGGTCTATTTTCACCATAATGGTGTAAAGCGGCAGTATCATGAACGGCAGGTAGTTGTACACCATGCCCAGCACCACGGCGCCGGAGGTGTTTATCATGTGCAGCGGCCCAATGCCGAACAGCCCCAGAAAGCGGTTGATAAGGCCGTTGTTTTCCAAAAGCGTCATCCACGCATAGGTGCGCAGCAGAAAGTTCATCCACATGGGCAGCATAATAAGCATCTGCATCATTTTCTGGTGCGCGGGGGCCATGCGGCTGAGCATATAGCCAATGGGAAAGGCGATGACAAGGCAGATGACGGTGGCGATGACGGCCTGCACAATGCCGCGCGCGAACACGGTGGTGTACGCGCCCAGGCCCATGATGTTTTCCAGCGTGAAGCTGCCGGCCTTGTCGGTGAACGCAAAGTACACCACAATGGCCAGCGGCACTGCCACGAACACCACCATCCACACGATGTAGGGCGAAGCGCCCGCTTTGCTTTTCACAGCCGCTCAGCCCTCCTTCTTCATGATGTGTATCTCGTCCGGGCCGATGTTCATGCCGATAAGCTCGCCCACCTGCGCGGCCTGGGTGGAATGGATAATCCACTCATAGCCCGCCTGGCGCACGTGCATCTCGTAGTGCACGCCCTTGAAGATGACGTTTTCCACTACGCCCGTAAGCTGGCCCTGAATGGCCGGCACAATTTGAATATCCTCCGGGCGCACCACCACCTGCACAAACTCCTTGGGCGCAAAGCCCTTGTCCACACAGGTGAACTCCTGCCCGGCGAACTCCACACGGAAGTCGCGCAGCATCACGCCGTCGATGATGTTCGACTCGCCGATAAAATCGGCCACAAAGGCGTTGTTCGGCTCGTTGTAAATATCCTGCGGCGTGCCTATCTGCTGAATGTTGCCGCCCTTCATCACCACCACCATGTCGGACATGGTGAGGGCCTCCTCCTGGTCGTGCGTGACATAGATGAAGGTTATCTCCAGGCTTTGCTGGATGCGCTTGAGCTCTATCTGCATATCTTTGCGCAGCTTTAAATCCAGCGCGCCGAGGGGCTCGTCCAGCAAAAGCACGCGCGGGCGGTTCACCAGCGCGCGGGCAATGGCCACGCGCTGCTGCTGGCCGCCGGAAAGCGTTGTGGTGCTGCGCCGCTCGAAGCCCTTCAGGCCCACAAGCTCCAGCATTTCCATCACGGCGCGGCGCACCTCTTTTTCCTCCACCTTTTTCAGGCGAAGGCCGAAGGCCACGTTCTCGAACACGTTCAGGTGCGGGAACAGGGCATACTTCTGGAACACGGTGTTCACCTGCCGCTTATACGGCGGCAGGCGCGTGATGTCCTTGCCATCAAAAAAGACATTGCCCGATTTCGGCTCGATAAACCCGCCAATGACGCGGAGCGTGGTCGTCTTGCCGCAGCCGGACGGGCCGAGGAAGGTGACGAACTCTTTGTCGTGGATATCGAGGTTGAGGCCGTCCAAAACGCGGTCTCCGTCGAAATCGACTACAATGTCCTTGAGTGAAACGATTTTCTTGTTCTCCATTACAGACTGCATCCCCCTTTGCGGAATTTACCGAAGGGCTGCCTGCCCCGCGGCCCAGCGCCCATGTTACCGCCCCGCAAAAGGTTTGTTACACCGCCCCATCCGGAAGGGCGGCTACAGCGGCACATCAAAACGCCAAATTTCGCCGCAGGCCGTGCGCAGGGCTGAAGGGAAAGCGCTTTCCCCCGCCCTTTTGCCATCTGCGGCTGTGTGTCAGATGCGTATACGACACAGTGCCCTCTATTATGGGGCCATGTTCACACTTTGTCAATGTTTTTTTCGAAAAATTTACGCAAAATCTTGCATATTTCCGTTTTTTTCTGCGGTTTTCCGCATTTTTTCAAGAGGATTTTTGGAATTTTCTTCTATTTCCTTCTTGTTTCTCCGTTTTTCTCTTATTTTCTCGCATTTCAAAAAGCCGGCCGGGCAAATTCACGCACAGGGGCACCCCGCGCGTGCAAAACGGTGCCGCGCGCCGTGCCCCTGAGGCGGAAACGCCGGCGCGTCAGGCCCAGGCTGTCAGCCGCCAGGGCCCGCCCCGTGCGCCAGGAAGCAGCCCTTTTCGTGCGAGCAGATGACGCCCACGGCCTGCAGATAGGCATAGATGATGGTGGTGCCCACAAACTTCATGCCGCGCTTTTTCAAATCTTTCGATACGGCGTCGGAAAGGGGCGAGCTTGCCAGCCCCGTCTCATGCACCGCCTGCCCGTCTGTCCAGCCCCACAGGTAGCTTGCAAAGCTGCCGAACTCCTGCTGGATGGCAAGAAAGGCCCGTGCGTTGCCCACAGCGGCGCGTATCTTCAGCCGGTTGCGGATGATGCCCGCATCGCTTTGCAGCACGGCCAGCTTTTCACTATCGTAGGCGCTTACCGCCTGCGCGTCAAAATTATCGAAGGCGCGCCGGAAGGCCGCGCGCTTATTCAGCACGCACTCCCACGAAAGCCCGGCCTGAAAGCCCTCTAATATCAGCATTTCAAACAGCATGCGGTCGTCCCGCACGGGCACGCCCCACTCTTCGTCGTGGTAGCGCACATACGCCTCGTTGTTCGGGTTTGCCCACCAGCACCGCTGTTTGCCGTCTGCCCATTCCATACCGCCTTTTCCTCCTTTGCCTGCCGCCTGGTGGGCGCGCCATGCCGCACCTGCCTTGCGGCCTCTGTTCCGCCCGGCCCGTGGCATGCCTGCCGCCTTCCTTCGCCCCGCAGGCACACGGCGGCAGGCGCCAGGCCCGGCGCACAAGGGCGCGTCCGCGCAAAGGCATGCAGATGCGGCACAGCCAGGCAAGCCCGCTTTTGCGCAGGTGCACAGAAGGCACACCTGTGCAAGAAGGCAGGCGGCATTATGCACACCGCGGCATGCGCCTGCATCCGCTTTATAAAGCCATCATACCACATTTGTCCTTTTTGCAGAACCGCCTGCGCGCGTTGAGCGCACGAGCGCACGGCGCCCCGCACAAAGCGCAGGGCCCCGGCTGAAGGCGCCGCCGGCGCAGAAGGCCATTGCTCCGGAAGGCAATTTTTGCGCACAGTCTCTTCATGATTCCTTGACGGCTGCAAAGGGTGCCTGCTCTGCGGCAAAAGCTGCCGCTTGCGGGGCGGTGCGCAGCTTTGGCCCGGCGGTTTTGAAGGAAGGGCGTGCAAAAAAACGGCAAGCCTTACTGCTTACCGGACTTTTTGCATGCTTCAGGCGCCAAAGGCGTCAGCCAAAGCCGGTGCTTTTCTGCGGCAGCGCGCCTTGAAGGATGCTTCTGCAAGAATACCCGCATGGGGCCGGCGGCCGCCTGCGGGCGTGTACTGTGCGCACCTGCAAAGCGCCTTTTATCTCAGCGCCCCATTGGCGGGGGCCTTTCGTTTGCCGCCCAGGGGGCCGGGCCCCTTTGCCGCACACCGCGGCATGCCTCAGCCCAGCACCCTGCTGTATAAAAAACAGCGCAGCGGCGTCTTCCGGCCGCCGAACTCCACGGTGGTGCGCCACCCGCCCATAAAACGGGCGTTTTCCCCTTTTTCTGCACATGCTCTTGCACTTTTGCAGGAAAAGGCTATAATGGTGGGGCAGCCAAAATCTTCATTTAGTCTTTATGCAATATGAAAAATCTTTATATTATTTTTATATTGCCGGATAAGCAAATGCCGGGGCGGCAGAAAGGAGGGCCTGCACATGAAAATTATCATTGCGGGCGACGGAAAGGTGGGCCTTGCGCTGACGCGCCAGCTTCTGCGCGAGGGGCATGAGCTTGTTGTGATAGATTCGAACCGCAGCGTTCTGGGCCGCAGCCTGGAGCAGTACGACCTTTTGACCGTGCCCGGCAACGCCGCAGCGCTTGCCACGCTGCGTGAGGCGGGCGCAGACAGCGCCGAGCTGCTGATAGCCGCCACCAGCACGGATGAGACCAACATTCTATGCTGCCTTGTGGCAAAGCGGCTGAACCCCGGCCTGCACACCATAGCGCGCGTGCGCAGCTATGAGTATGCCGAGCAGCTTTTTCTGATGCGCGAAGAGCTGGGCCTTTCCATGAGTGTGAACCCCGAGCTTGCCGCGGCCAGCGAGATATTCCGTCTTTTGCAGTTTCCCAGCTTCATCCAGCGTGAGACGTTTGCCAAGGGCCGTGTTGAAATTGTAGAGCTGCGCGTAGACGAGGGCAGCCGCCTGTGCGGTGTGCCGCTTTCGCAGCTGAACACCATCACCCGCGTAAAGGTGCTGGTGTGCGCAGTGACGCACGACGGGGCTGTCACCATCCCGAACGGGAACTATGTGCTGGCCGCGGGCGACCATATCCATGTGACGGCCGCCGGGGCGGACCTCGCCCATCTTTTAAAAAACCTCGGCATTATGCGCCGCCGCGTGCGTCAGGTGATGTTGGTAGGCGGCGGGCGCATCACCTACCATCTGGCAAAGCGGCTTTTGCAAAGCGGCGTTGGCGTGAAAGTGATAGAGATAGACACAAGGCGCGCGGCCGAGCTGGCCGAGGCCCTGCCTGCGGCTGAGGTGGCGCTGGGCGACGGTTCTTCGCGCGAGCTTCTGCTGGCCGAGGGGCTTTCGCAGGCAGATGCGCTGGTGACGCTGACGGGCATCGACGAGGAGAACATCGTCATTTCCATGTTCGGTCATTCGCAGCATGTGCCCAAAATTGTGACAAAGATAAACCGGCTGGAATACGGCTCTATTTTTTCCGAGCTGGGCGTGGGCAGCATTGTAAGCCCGAAGGAGCTGTGCTCGAACGACATTGTGCGGTATGTGCGCGCCATGCAGAACCAGATGGGCAGCGTGCTCACTTTGCACAGCATCGCCGGGGGCGATGCCGAGGCGCTGGAGTTCCGTGTGGACAGCGCCGTGCGCTTTGTGGGCGTGCCTTTGCGGGACGTGCCGCTGCGCGCGGGCGTGCTGATTGCGTGCATTACACGCCATGGAAAAACCATCATCCCCGACGGCACGTCTCACTTTGAAAAGGGCGACACGGTGGTGGCCGTCACCGCGCGCGAAGATGCCGTGATGCAGATGAACGACATGTTTGAACAGTGAAGGAGCGTGCCGCATGAAAAACCATGTGATGGGCGCCACCATCGGGCGCATCCTTCTGATGGAGGCGGCGTTTCTTGTGCCGCCCATGGCCCTGTGCCTGTGGGACGGCGAGGGCAGAAATGCGCGCGCCTTTTTATGGGCCATTGGCCTGTGCGCCGCGGCGGGCGCAGTGCTGTGCGCCTTTGGCAGGCGCAGCGCGGGGCGCGGCGGCTTTGCCGCGCAGACAGGCTTTGTGACCGTGGCGCTGGCGTGGGTGGCCATCAGCGTGTTCGGCGCCATGCCCTTCTGGCTGAGCGGGGCCATCCCCTATTTTGTAGACGCCCTGTTTGAAACGGTGAGCGGCTTTACCACCACGGGGGCATCCATTCTTTCAGACGTAGAGGTGCTGGGCCGCGGCATGCTGTACTGGCGCAGCTTCACGCACTGGCTGGGCGGCATGGGCATTCTGGTGTTCACGCTGGCCATTGTGAATATGGATAAAAACGCCGGCACCATGAACCTGATGCGCGCTGAAAGCCCGGGGCCCAGCGTGGGCCGCTTCACCCCGCGCCTGGGGCAGACGGCGCGCATCTTATACGCCATCTACTTTGCCATGACAGTGCTGTGCGTGCTGTTTTTGCTGGCGGGCGGCATGCCCTTGTTCGACAGCCTGTGCACGGCCTTCGGCACGGCGGGCACGGGCGGCTTTGGCATCAAAAACGACAGCATGGCCTCGTACTCGCCCTACCTGCAAAACGTGTGCACGGTGTTCATGCTTTTGTTCGGCGTGAATTTCAACGTATATTACCTGCTTTTGCTGCGCCGCTTCGCACGCGCTTTGCGCGACGAAGAGGTGCTGTGGTATTTTGGCGTGTTTTTCGCGGCCGGGCTTGCCATTGCGTGGAATATCCGTCCCATGATGGAAAGCGCAGGCCAAAGCCTGCACCATGCGTTTTTCCAGGTGAGCAGCGTAATGACCACCACCGGCTTTTCCACGGTGGACTTCAACTTATGGCCCAGCTTTTCCAAGGCGGTGCTTTTGTGCCTGATGGTGCTGGGCGCATGCGCGGGCTCTACAGGAGGCGGCATCAAGGTAGTGCGCGCCATTTTGCTTTTGAAGGGCCTGCGGCGCAACGTGCACCGCACCCTGCACCCCAACAGCGTGCGCATGGTGCACCTGAACGGCGAGCCCGTCAGCCTTGAAGTGCTGCACGGCGTAGGCTCATACATGGCGGCATACTGGCTGCTTGCGGGGGCCAGCTTTATTCTGGTGTGCCTGGACGGCTTTTCCATCGAGACGGGCGTCTCGGCCGTGCTGGCGTGCTTCAACAACATTGGCCCCGCGCTGGACGCGGCGGGCCCCATGGCCAACTACGGGGCGTTCAGCGATGCATCAAAGCTGGTGCTCACGGCAGACATGCTGCTGGGCCGCCTTGAGATATTTCCCATTCTTGCGCTGTTCAGCCGGCGCACCTGGCGCGTGCACCGTCCCCTCCGCGCGCGCTGAGCGCACGGCACCCCGCACAAAGCGCACCGAGGCTTTATCTCACGCGCCGCCGCCCGCGAACAGGTGGGTCGCCGTTCCGGTGAAAGCCTCCTGATTGCCGGATGGCAGCAGCCCCGGCCCGCCGCGCCCGCGGCTGTTTCGCGGCCGGGCGCAGGCCCGCAGGCCGGGCCGCCGGTTTATCAGCCGCAGGCATCGCAAAGCCCCGCACAGCCCGCCGCCCGCTGCTAAAGGTGAAAGCCCCTTGCGGGAGGCCTCTCCGCCGGACTGCGGCTTTCATAACCGAAAAATGACGGGGCGCCCCTGCGGACGCCCCGTCATTCTTCATATTCCAAATCGTCAAACAGATCGCTGTCAAAAAAATCCCGCATGGATATCTCCATCGCCTGACATATGCGCTGGATGGTCAGTATCGTCGTATTCGTCACCCTGGGCGGGTTTCCCTTTAAGGTATCGTGCAGCACGCTTTTGGAAATGCCGCTTCTGGCAGACAGCCTGCTCAACGACAGGCCATGCTGTGCCATCAAATAGGCAATGCGCGCGCGTACAGCCTGTTGTGCTCTCAACCCATCACTTCCATTCCTGTAATTATAAGTTTACCGAAAACAGAAGTTTTATTGGTTCTACTTGTAGAACGGCTTGCATCGTGCTATACTGTGCGTGAGGTGTGGGGCTGTGCCGCCCGCTGCCATCATGAAAACAAACCGGCGCTGCCGTGTCAGGAGGAATTTGCATGAGCACCACTTTTATCACATCTTACCTCACCTTTTACCTGAAGGGCCGTGTGGAGTATAAAGGCGATTTTATCGAAGTCTCCCAGCCAAACACCGTTTTGAAGCTGATTCCGCTGGGGCTCAGCCGTCAGGCATATCCGGTGGAGCAGATTTCGTCTGTCAGCACCGATTTCAAGGTGTCTGCCGGCTCGATGCTGTGGGGGGCATTTTGGGCCTTTACCGGCCTTGGAAACTTCGGCACCTCCGCTTTTCTTGCCCTGCTTATGCTTGCCTACGGCGTTCTCACCATACTAAGCTCTTTGCAGACCGTGGTGTGCATTACAGTCGCGGGCAATTACCGGCTTCTTCCCATCATCATTTTTGAAAAGAGGAAGGCGGAAGAAATAGCGGGCCACATCAACGAGATGATAGCCGGGCGCTATTCCGACACCAATGTGCACAAGCACACGGAAAAGGCCGCCGACCGCATTGTGGATGCCATAAAAAACATCCGATGAAGGCCGCCCGCCCCGCTGGGGCGGGCAATCCTTTGCCATGCGCCGCACAAAAGCACAAAGCCGGGGGGCAGGCAGCCTCCCGGCTTTTTTGTATTTGTTCCGCGGGCGCGGTCCCGCACACGCGGCAGGCAGGCGTGCCCGCATCCTGTGCCGGGCGCGCCGTACAAAAGGCCCTGTGCGCGCGGGCGGCGGGCCGGGGTATCTTCCCTCTTGCACTTTTCCGTAAAACGGATATAATATGAGGCAATGCCGCCTTTTTGCGCCTTTTTTATAAAAACCGCGCATTTGCTTATGCGGCCTTTATTTCGCTTCGTCGGCACCCGGCCCGGCGCGGCGCACAGCCAGCTTTGCCTTGAGAGGGGAAATATCGTTTGAGCGGCTTTATTGCGAGAACGCGGCGCCTGACGCCCGCGCGCATCATCATCTTCGGCTTTCTGGCGCTTATTCTGGCGGGCGCGGCCCTGCTGACGCTGCCATTCGCCACGCGCGACGGCCAGGGCGCCAGCTTTGAGGACGCGCTGTTCACCGCCACCAGCGCCACCTGCGTGACGGGCCTTGTGGTGCATGACACCTACACCTACTGGACGCCCTTCGGGCAGGGTGTCATTCTGCTTTTGATTCAGATAGGCGGCATGGGCGTTGTAACCATGGCGCTTGCCATTTTCACCATCACCGGGCGGCGCATCGGCCTGAAGCAGCGCGTGGTGATGCAGGAGACCATTGCCGCGCCGCACGTGGGCGGCATGGTGCGCATGGTGGGCTTTATCGTGCGCGGCACCCTGTGCGTAGAGGCGGCGGGCGCCGTGCTGCTGGCGCTGCGTTTCTGCCCGCAGTTCGGTGTGGCCAAGGGCGTGTGGTTCGCTGTGTTCCACGCTGTGTCTGCCTTCTGCAACGCGGGGTTCGATTTGATGGGAGAAAGCGGTGCCTTTTCCTCGCTGACAGACTACAGCGCAGACCCTCTTGTGAACCTGACCATCATGGGCCTTATCACCGTGGGCGGCATCGGCTTTCTTGTGTGGGACGATGTTCTGCACCATGGCCTGCGCTTCCACCACTACCGCCTTCAGACAAAGATTGTGCTGGTGACAAGCGGCCTGCTGGTGCTTCTGCCCGCCCTGTACCTGTATTTTGTGGAGTTTTCACACCCGCAGTGGGCGGGGCTTTCCGACGGGGAAAGGGTGCTGGCGGCGCTGTTCCAGTCTGTCACCACGCGCACGGCGGGCTTCAACACCGTCGACCAGGCGGCCCTCTCCGGCCCGGCGGTGCTGCTGTGTATTCTGACGATGCTGGTGGGCGGCTCGCCCGGCTCTACCGCGGGCGGCTTCAAAACCACCAGCCTTGCAGTGCTGGCGCTGTGCGTGGTGGCCATTTTGAAGCAGCGCGACAGCATCCAGGTGTTTGCGCGGCGCTTTCCGCCGGTGGTGCTGCGGCATGCGGCCACGCTCATCACGCTGTATATGGGGCTGTTCCTCGCGGGCGGCGTGATGCTGTGCGAGTGGGACGGCATCCCCCTTTCCGCCGCCCTGTACGAGACGGCCAGCGCCATTGCCACGGTGGGCCTTTCCATGGGCGTGACGCCCGGCCTGTGCCTGGCCTCGCACCTTGTGCTGGTGTTTTTGATGTACTTCGGGCGCGTGGGCTGCCTTACCATGCTGTATGCCGTAGCGGGCGGCCACCACGGGCCGCACGGCATGCTGCCGGAGGAAAAAATAACCGTGGGCTGAGGGCGGAAAAGCCCGTGCACGCCACCCGCTTTGCCGCAGCGCGGCTTTTACCCGTGTGCACGCTGCCGGAAGGCAGCCCTGTATGAAAGAGAGTTTGAACAGAAAAGGAGAACGTCTTTTTATGAAATCCATCCTGCTGGTTGGCCTTGGGCGTTTTGGGCGCCACATGGCGGAAAAATTCATCGAGCTTGGCCACGAGGTACTGGCCGTGGATAAGGACGAACAGCGCGTAAACGACATTCTGCCCATTGTGACGGACGCGCAGATAGGCGACGCCACAAGCGAGCAGTTTATGGAGTCGCTGGGCGTGCGCAATTTCGATTTATGCGTGGTGTGCATCGGCAACAACTTTCAAAGCTCGCTGGAGGCCACGGCCCTTCTGAAGGAGCTGGGCGCCGCCAAGGTGCTGAGCCGCGCCTCGCGCGATGTGCACGCCAAGTTCCTTCTGCGCAACGGCGCCGACTATGTGGTGTACCCGGAAAAGGAGATGGGCGTGCGCGCGGCGGTGAAGTTCAGCGCGGACAATATCTTCGACTACATCAGCCTTTCGCCGGAATATTCCATCTACGAGGTGAAGGTGCCCGGCGTATGGGTGGGGCGCAGCATCATCGAGCTTTCGGTGCGCACGCGCTACCACATCAGCATACTGGCTTTCAAGCACGGCGAAACCTTTCTGCCCCTGCCCAAGCCGGACCATGTGTTCACCGGCGACGAAACCATGCTGGTGCTGGGTGCCAATGCGGACCTGCAAAAATTTTTGAAGCTGTAAGCGCAGGGCGAAGTCAGGCCCTGGAAGGACATACTGCCGGCAGGCCTCTCAAGACGCGCTGAATGCCCTGTCCCCCGCATCACTTGCCCTGCCTCCCGCAAACGGGGTTCTTCCCATTGCGTGCTGCATCTTTTTGGTATTGAATACCCCATCCTGTT
>OFMK01001237.1_pt1 | contig 19888 bp, 21 predicted proteins | sample 1541781 | NCBI WGS metagenome assembly OFMK01 (sample SAMN04209250, study PRJEB22552) | human gut metagenome | biome: gut; material: feces | host: Homo sapiens | place: USA: Oklahoma
TTATGCTATTCTCCGCACTGTTGGTGGTAAGAATACGCATCCAACTGGTGTAATAGTCGGAACCGCCCGTAAGCAGTGTGTTAATGATGGAGAAGCAGACATCATTTTCCTGGAACTTCATGAAGTCGAAGTCCGTGCGTTTCTCTATTTTCAGACGGTAGGTATTTTCTCCCAAATCCTCCACGGATTCTATCTTACCAATCTCGGTAAAGGAGTAGTCAGACTCCATTCCTTGAATCTGGTTTATTATCAAGTCAAGCACTGACAGTGAACCGCGCACTTCCAACCGTTCTACCTGTGCCCGGCCATCAGGGAATATCCCTGCACCCTTGCCGGCAATCATACTGTCTACGAATTCACCGAACTCACCGCCTGCGAGGAACTTTATTAAAAATTCTGTTTCATCAGGTTGATTTTTATGGAGATAAATATTTTTAAGGCCATCTATTAAATCAAGGATACCGACAAACGTTCGTCCTATACGTTCTGCACTATTCTCTCCTGCAAGAGTAGCATTTCGCACCTGCAAGGCCAACTTCCTCAATATATCAAAAGTATCTGCCATTATTCACCCAAGATTCTACATGCTACACGGTTTGCTGTCAATCCACCATTTCCTTTATATAGAGGAAAAGACTTTCTATTATCATTCAAATAGCGTACACACTCCTTTAAATATCGGTCTGCTATAGAAAATGCATCATTATAAGCCATAAGTTTCTCTTTAAAATCAGAATGAGACGAATATTCGTTATCTTTATGCATAAATCCTAAACGGGTAACACTACCATCCCCATTCTTTACTATACGGGCATAAGTATAATAAGCTAAAGCGGCTTTTAACCCCACAAAAGAGCGTCTTCCACCACATTCTACATCATAAGAACTTCCATCAAGTAGCTCACTGTAATTATCTGGATGTTCTTTCACATCTAAGAATAGTGCATCACCCAAAGCCGACTTCACATCAATATTCTCTGACTCTCGGATATATGTTTCTATCTTTTCCGTATCTATATGTACTGACATCGTACGGGCCAACTTAGAAACTTCATCCGTTGTTATTAGATACTGCTGCATTTCTTACGTATTTAAGAGGTTGTACACTAAAGTCATTAGAGGGATTAACTGGTTCATACCAATGTTCAAAGATTTTCTGAAAAGCACGTTCAATCATTCGTTGTTGTTTTGATACGATAGAATTATAATATTCAAAGGCATCTTCCAATATATCACCGGAAAAACCCACTTTACCAATACGAATACAGTACCAAGGTTCTTGTCCGAAAGCAGAATAAATACGTTCTACCACACTGGCATCAGTCACAGTAAATTCTTTATCATAATTTTTAGAACTGATATCCACAAACTCCGGCTTTTCTTCATCAGATTCTAAAGTAACTTCCAATATTTTTGCAGCATTAGTATCTCCTTGAAGTTGTATAACGGTATCTGAAAAGCCTGTATCTTCGCTTTGCTTATCTTCTCTTATCGGACTCCCTTCTTCATCAAGATGTACCGGAGAAACACCTTTCTTGGTAACAATCATTCCAGAAGGCATAAAATTACAGCGAACATTACGATATTTTACATTTGCAAGCCCTTCATCCGTACTCATTTCCGTAATCACCCGGTCAGCCCTTCCGACAGGATACACAAATTTTCCAGTGTTACTAATCCACAATATCTGTCCTTTATAGTTTTCAATTCCCCCAGCAGCACGAATCTGTGCATACACCACTTCTTTACAAGGATTAAAAACATCTATGAACTCTACATTATCCGGTATAACCTTAATAGCCTTACCATTACGGGTTTTCTTTCCACTCCAATCAGGGTGAACCGCAATCTTAGCAATATATCCGTTTTCATCTTCCTCTAATAAACGGCAATTTTCAAAGGGAACATGCTGTATCTCTACTATATCAGCAAACATATTATAGTTTACATGTATTGCTATCCCATCATAATCTGCAATATCCCTACATACAAAAGCATGGATATCATCAGTTGTATCACCACGACGATTAACTACATATTCAGAAAAAGTGACCTCACGAAAGCCATTCCCTTCTATAAAATTGGCATAACGTTCCACACATTCACTGCCAGTTGAACTAGCAGCGATGATATTCCTTAAATGTTGAGGATATAAATTATCATCACCATAGCTTTGGATGCCAAGATTACGTAAGTACCCCGTATCAACACGCCTATTACTTTTCTTCTTTAAATCATTTACATTCATCGCTTCGTGAGGTCATTTATTATTCTACCATTTCTCCTGCTACTTCTTTGTCTGCAGTTTCCTTCTTTGATTCAAGAAGGGATTGAGCCTTTTTTATATGGGTATCCAATAATTTAGCAGTCACCTTCTTTCCATCTACCTGATAAGTTTTAAATGCATCTTTTACTATTTTGACTGTCGCACCTTCTACTTGGAAAGCTTTCACCAGTTCTGCAACTAAAGTTTCATCCAAAGCTATAACCGGATTTTTGAGTCTTTCAACCCTTTCCTCCCAGTTGGAAGGTGTTAAAGTAAAAAGCACTATTCCTTTAGGATTTTCTGCAAGAAATCTCTCTGCTGCTTCATCTGTTAGATTATCATTGGTGTACATTTCACTACTCCCAAAGCCAACCTGGAGTAAAACACCATTTTTCAATGCATAATTTGATTTTTCTTTCATCTTTCCGTATTTTTTTAAATATGAATACATTTCAATCACAGCATCACGATAACAATCACCACATGAAGTCTTGACAAAAGTTCGTCCGAAGACTTCATGATATATTACTTCAATATCTGATTTATCAGAAGAAGAGAGGGGGATTTTACCCCCCAACTCTTTTAATTTATCAACCACTTCTACAACAGTCATTCCGTTACCCCATTGGTTCTGCTGTCAATGTACCAATTGCCGTCTTAGTCGCTTCATAACTTGTTTTGAACAAGAATAAAGCTGATTTCGGTACTTTTTGTTCTTCAAGGGTCACACTCCAACCACCTTCCGTTTCTTCACTGTATTTATTATTTTCAATAGTTGTAGCTGTAAGCCCTTGATAGTATCCAAAAACTTGGAAAGCGGCATCACCCGGATTTTCTTCTTTCTGTAAACCCTTATATTTATTCTCCAATACTACAACATAAGAGCCATTAGCTAAACCGTCAACTATATCGGCACAAACATCTGGGTCATTTGCCAAAATCACAAGTGTAATGGTGTTTGTGAATGAATTACGATATGTACCTGTTGCCAAAGCAGTAGTAGTACCAGTAAATGGAGTTTTACCTGGAACCACAACTTTATACGCCTTTTTCTTTTCTTTCATCGCCAATGTTTCAATCACATTTTTACGAGTTGCATTGAACACTGTCGCAGCGAAATCTACATCAGCGCGATTCATAATCACGCCTTCCTGCTCCAAACCTTGTATGACTGGGTCATCACAAGACGGAGAAATATCTTTCTTCAAAATATCATCGCATACTCCCATAAATACCTCCTTTCCTAATATGCAACTTGTACCAGATTATCTTCGCCAATCATAGAACCAAGTTTGCCTGTAGAATAGATGTAATTCTTACGGGATTTTCTTTCAAACCAAATATCAAGGTCTGATATAGGGTTATCACCTTCGCAGCCATACATCAAATTGTCCGGAGAACACAGAACTGCACGATGGGGGAGATTCAGTTTGGTTTTATCATTCTGATATGCTTGAATAAATCGGTCCCAAATTGAGCATTTTACAACTGGAACACCGTCATACTCTCCTACTTCAAGTCCATCAAAAATAACTTCCCAAGGCATAATAACCTTATATTTCTCCCTCACATCGCGAGATAAAGAATCACACAATGATTTCGTAGCAAAAATTGCATGGCCAGATTTCTGGAAAATACGGCTATCCGCATCCTCAAGCATTGCATCAAATATAGAAGTTGCAGCACCTAATTCTTTCATCTTAGATTTTTGCAAAGCATAAGATGCTTCAGCGTTGGCTGATATGACAGTATGTTGGCCTGCATTAGCTGTACATATAGCAAACAGACGTTTAAAGAAACCATCGCATGTCTTAAACAATTCTACATTCAAACCATCTGTAATTTGCCCGGACCCCTCAACATTAGCAGCATTCTTATCCCCAAACCAAGTAAAACGCCACAACATTTTCATCATTGCTTCCGTTAATTTCGGAAGAACGATTCCATCCATATATTCAGTAGAAGTAAGGTCCGCAATATTAGTGCCGGTTTTTAGGCAATATTTAGCAATAGTATTTTCCAAATCCTCATAACACATTTCCAATGGAACTTGCCAATCACCTATTTCCCAAACCTTTTGGGCAGCAGCAATAGCCACCTTTTGATATGTAGGATCACATCCGGAACCTGCGATACCGACATCCTCCATCTCACCGATGAAGCCAACTTTCTTACCATTGGTCACTTTAGGCATGAACGTCATAAAACGCTCCATATCCTCATTTTGAAAAACTGTCAGTTCAATCAAGTCTTTCAAATCCTTCACCGCCTGATTATCCGGTGTCAATTTTGAAAAATCTAAAATAGGCATACTTAATTCTCCTTTCTTTACTTTTTAGCTCTCTTCTCTCTTTCCTCTCTCAACTTCCTTTGAATAGCAGTCTCCTCCGCACTATCCTGATGGTCAACAGTTGCCTTAAAGGTCTGAGCGCGTAAGGAAACCCTATAAGTTGAACAATGCTTCGCTAACCAATTCTCTCCACCCGCCATCTTTACAGCATTCAAAATCTTATTGTCCTCAACAGTACGGGCATTAACTTTCAAAGTCGCATTTTCTGCTTCAAGTTCTTCAATGCGGTTCTTTAAAGCTTCAATATCCTCACCACTATTTTCTTCTTCTTTAATCTCCGTAATTACCCCATCGGTCACGATGATAGTCTTCCCATCAGGCATAACATGTTCACCGTCAGGAGACGCGGCATCCCCGACTTGTGGTTCTCCCTCTTCACGTTCCACCGTTAGTACATTACCTTCGGCATCTGTCAACTCCATAGATATTACTGGAATATCTTCAATCTTTTGATAGCCACATTTGGCAAGCAACTTATCAATGATAGATTGCTTCACTGTCACTTGTTTTTCTTTGTTCATTTTTTTACTATTAAGTTTATAATCGACTCCTTTTGCTGTAGTTGGGACAAGAACAGCAGATATAAATCCTAGTTGTTTTGCAATCTCCCCGCCAAACCATGATTCCTTATTCATTTGAGCTTCCAATACAGATGATTCTGCCCCAGTCCTTTCAACATAGACAGCTAACATTTTAGCCTTTTCCGCTTCCAAACTTGATTTAAGGGATTCTATTGTTTCAAGGTCTAAAACATCGTCATACTTTGCCAAATATGGATTGTGAATAAGAAATTTTGCATGAGGATAAGCCTTTCTGCGTTCCAGCGGTGCAGACAGTAGAATAATTGTTGCCATAGAAGCACACCTTCCAACAACAGTACAAGAAATATCCTTACCAGATGCACGTAACGCATCATAAATTGCATACCCCTCAACTGTATCGCCACCGCATGAATGTATTTCAATATCAATTGTAGGGTCAGCCGGGTCAAGCCATGAAAGAAAACATTGAATATCAGGAAATGAAAGCCCTTCATCACCGGTCAAGTACCAATTCTCCAGCTTATCTCTATCGGCTACAATGTCTTTATTAATGTATAATTTTGCCATATCACATAATTGTTTGTAACAAAGGTAAAAAACAAGATACGGCTTGAAGAAAATAAGAAGTTCATTCTACTGACATGCTTTGACAGTAACTTTCTATAAACAATAAGAGCGGAGAATCACTCCGCCCTTATTTAGATATTAACTGTGCTTGAAAACTTATCAATAATCCGGTAAATGGTTCTCTCCGCGATACTATATTCATCAGATAAATACTGCATAATATAGGTCTTTTTATGTCCTTCTTGTAATAAGCGAACATAATCTTGATATACGGGAATGTATTTTACATCCCCAACATCAAGCGAAACATTGTCCATTACCTGGAGAATATTCCTATTCAGTACTAATAATTCATACGCATTCATACACTACCAAGATTCTCGACATACTTCACTCTATCTGCAACAGAAGTAAACTCCTCTACTGACAATACCGGCGGCGGAGCCATCATCATTCCTCTTGCAACAGCTTTGGCAAGCATATCCTCACCCGTTGCCTGATTGGATGAGGTTGTGACATTGATAGGAATACCTCCCCCCATTTGGTTAAAGGCTGATAATAACGGAGCAAACATAGAAGTTGCAGCGGCCGTCATTACACTTTCACCATTAGATAACATCGCCGGTATAGAGTCACTTGTACCCGAGCCCGGACCTACTACTGAACCACCCTGTGCAAATTTAGCACTTTTTACCGTAGATATGGCAGCTGCAATATTAGAAAGTATGGTAGCTATACCACTTGCCATTGTACCAAGTCCAATTATACCCTTTCCTGCTTCCGCTGAAACCATTTTAGAAATAGCCTTACCTGTATTGATTGCAATTTCAGCAAGAGCCAAAGCTTTACTTGCAATGGCAAAGTTACGGTCTTGATTACCTATCTCATCTGTCAAGGCAATAAGTCCATTTGTAACAGTAGCCATAGCATCATATTTGGCTTGTTCGATAGCTATCTCCTTATCTGCAACAGCTTTCTTTGCATCATTATAGTCATTTTGAGCTTGAAGTTTACGCAAATTAAAATCTTCTATACTTTCCCCCTCAAGTTGCTGCATGGTGTTCAATTCAGCAAGTTTCTGCTCCATTTTGATACGGAGAATTTTTTGTTCATCACCGTATGCCTGAGCTATTTCTATATTAAAACGTTTTTTCAAAACATCCTCTTGTTTCTTGATAATGGAGTTATTATGCTGCTTGGTCAAATCATCAATCTTTTTGTTGTACTTCTCCATGATAGCAAGTTTCATCTGCTCGGTTAGCTCTTTCTGCTGCAGTTCTGCATCACGTTGGGTCATCAATTGTTGCATCTTTAGTTGATACTCCTGTTCGCTTCTGGCTTTTACAGATTCAAGTTGTAGGGCAATAAGTTTCTGCCGATTTTCAATCTCCTTTTTCAGTTCTTCATCAGAGAGCTTTTGCAAAGCAACTGTTTTCTGTTGTTCAAGAGCAAGAATCTGTTTTCCGATTTCCTCTTTGGCACGAGGTGTCAAGTCTTTTTCAGTTTTCAAGCGGATTTCCAAATCTTCAATCTGACGACTATATTCATATTCTATCTCTTGCGTCTGCTTTTTCCGGCTATCTTTGACGAGTTTTAGCATTTCATCCTCAGCCTTACGTATCTCTTGCAGTTCTTTCTTTTTGATTTTAAGAGCTTCGGCCACAGCTTTAGGGTCAACAATCGGCGTCTTCTTTTTATCAGCATTCCCGGTATATGAAGACACCAAGTTAATGGTCTCTTTCCTGGACTCCACAGCTGATAACTGTGCCATACGATTATTCCATGAAGAAGTAATATCCTTGTTTATGGCTGAATTGGAACGGTCTTTACCAATTCCTTGACGCCAAAATGAAGCATCCTGCAGTTCTTTATTGTATTTCTCATTGATAGCAACAGTTTCCTGCAAATATTCTTCTTCCTGCTTCAGGGACAAGTTCAGCATCTGAAGTCTTTCTTCTTTGGCTTTTTTCAAAGCTTCTTCCTCAGAAAGCCCCGCTTTCACATATCGAGCCCGTGCCGCCTCTACCTTGGCATATTCATCCCCGACATTAGCCTCTGCAACATTCTTTCCAAGTTTGACAGCAGCTTTAGTTTCCCGTTCTGATATATCCTCTACCGATTCAAACAAAGTTCGTACATCTTTAATCAAAGAGGATAAAGCACCATTGACAAAAGTCTCAACCTTAGCCGTCATTTTCTCAAACGAGCCACCAGTAGCATCAAAAAGCAAAGCCACTTCTTTCGTTAGTTCCGCTTGGGAAGCAAGTAAATCATCTTCCACTTTACCTAATTCCCCGGTCTTACCCTTAACTTCATCCAGATTAACAGATATATCTTTCAAGGTACGGATATATTGCAGGCCGGCATCTTCTCCCGGACCGCCAAAAATATCTGCAATGGCAGCTCCGACCACCGCACTGCTTTCCGGTAGTTCATCCAACTTGGCAGATACTTCCTGCATGATTTGAAAAGTAGTCTTTGCTCCTGTCTGCAAATCTTTCTGGACTTGTTTAGAGCTGATACCGATACCATCCAATGCAGTGGCTGTTGATGTAGTCATTTCCCGAAGACGGGTATTCGCCTCTTTGATGGTATCAATTCCCTTATCAGAGAAAACACCCTGCTTATTGGTTTCCGCAATAATAGCAACGAACTGATCCGCAGAGATACCGGCTTCTTTGAAGTATGCCGGATATTCTTTCAAAGTAGATAGGAACTCCCCATTCGCATCTGCCCCGGCAATGAAACCGTCTTTGATAACCCGCAGCGATTCATCAGAAGATATACCAAACTGTTTTTCTACGGAATTGATAGCTGTCAACATATCCCGGAAGTCTTTACTATAGTAATCAGCCAAAGCTTGTACTTCACTTCGATAGATTTTCAAATCATCGCCAGACTTATCCGTAAATTGTTTCGTCAATTTGGTAGCTTCCTTTATCCCCTTATTGTAGTCATACCACCATTTGAAAGCAAAACCGGCTCCGGCAACGCCTGCTATATTCATAAATACCGGATTTTTCAATAATGCCTTTAGCGTTGAACCTAAAGCAGATGCTTCCGTTCTCATATTAGAAAAAAAGCCTTTCACTCCATTTGAGTTTTGGGCGATATTCAACAAAGAGTTTGCAAAGTCATTGTTGATACCTACAAAATCTTTTAAAGCTTCCTCGTAATTACCGACATTACGATAGAAACGTTGCGTACCCTCTTCCGCTTCCTTCAATTCATCGGTAATGGCATTTATCTTATCTTGAATCTCTTTGCCCTTGGCACTGTTGCGTTCCGCACGGCTTAACCTATCATAAGAAGCAGTCAGATTAGAAAGTTCTGCACGTAATCTAACTAAGCTACCTTCAAGCTCCGTCTGCTCCTTACGTTCATTCTGTATTTGTTTATTCAGAATTCGAACAGCCTCGTTCACTTCACGAGTGGCAACCTTGGTTTCAGTCAGTTTTATATTATATTCCTTACGCTCAATACGCCCTGCTTTCAAATCCTCCTTTAAAGTTTGTTCTCTTTTTCGGAGTACATCCAATTGAGTACGATATTTAGCGATATTACTAATAGCATCATCGTATCGTACCCGAATATCCAGTATTCTTTCTTCTACATTTTCCATAGTTACACCTCCAACTGTAATAATTTACACTCACATATCCCCGTATTTTCTGCCCTTACTGATATAATAGCATAGTATCTACCATATTGACCTAAATAGACAGGAATAGTCACATCTAACTCTTTCAACTCAATATCACTAATCTCAATCTTTTCGCTGACCACAATAGGACTACGAATAATTTTCTGATATGTTCCATAGTTTTTTCTGAGCAAAGTTTCCCACTTTAATCCTTCAAATGAAGCTTTAGATTTTCCTGTATTATTAACCTCAATCAATAGCCGTGGTTCCACACTATTCATTTCTCCGATAGTCTCACTGCCAGAGTAGTCATACAGTGGAATTGAAGCTCTGCCCAAAGACATATCAGTTGCAGCAAATGGAAGTTCAATGGCAATCCGTTCCATTTCAATTGTTTCATCTTCCACATACAAAGCACTATTATAATCACCTTTCACAGCAATGTCATCTTTCCATCTAAACAAATTATGTTGAGCAAAATCATCAAGGGAGTAACTTATTTCTTGTGGTTTATTTTCTTTGAAAGAAGCAACCACCTTACGCGTCCAATCATATACCTTATGTCGTTTCGACATAATATCATCCACAGAAAAAAAGCCCAAAGTAGTATCGTTAACGACGACAGCAAATGTTCCAGATATTGCAGCAATCATTTTGATAAAATCAACCTGCTTTATATCCGGTAAATTGGATATGATGGGATAATACCCATCACTTCCTTGCCCCTCGACTACCACCTCATCAATATAGGGCGCTAAAGCAAGAGAAAAAGTATCTATTCCCCAATTATTAACAAAATATCCCGTATCACGGAAAGCAAAATAAATAATATCACCCTCTGACAATATGGATGTCTCATCCTTAAAGTCAAAATATACTGTCCAGGTCTGTCCGTTACTTCCTTGTAAATTAGAAGCATCAGCAGAAAACACTTCTTCCGCTCTCCCATCCACCACTTTATATGCCACAAAAGCAGGATTTACCGGGACTGTACTAATAAAATCAAAAAACATTTTTGCTGATATTCTAATCTTTGTATTGTCTTTAAGAATTTTAACCCCTGAGTCTTTTGAACCGGCATTTACAACAGCTAAAAAATTATTAGAAAAAGAATTTTTCAATACAACTGTTAAATTATAATCATATTGAACACCATTATTATATTTAGCAGTTAAGCCAAATTGATTATCCGCATCTAATCCCCTACCATGGCGTGTCAATAATGGGATTATTAATTTATTGATAAATTCCTTCACTACATCATTTGAAAATAAAAAATTAACACCATTATCAGATGAAATACGCTCTAATATCCAATTGGCCCTTACACTAGGATGCACATAATTCAAAGTATCAAATCCCCTGATGCCCATATCTATATCAGATACAATAAAAGGATTTCCATTCTGATAATCACTAATTTCCTTTCGCCAAATCATATAATAGTCATTATCAATAAGTTCATTCAAAGATTTATCATTCTCTACGATACCGGCTAACAATGTTATATTTCCCCACGTAATAGCAATATCAATGGTATCAGAAACAGATAGAAGTACCGCTTTTGCATTTGAGATTATCTCTACTCCATTACGAAAATACCTGGCATGATGATATTTTCTCGGATAGACGGTACTACATGAAGGTATATCAGCATGCTTTATAATACGTTGGTTACGTACTGTCTTTGGCAATTTTATCGTATAGCTATTATTACTAACAATCTTACTCAGGTCGGAAAGTAAATTACTTTTGAGATTTAATGTGATTTTAGTGTTTTCTCCCAAATCAACCAATTCTCCGTCTATAAATAACATCTCATTTCTCATAAGCTTTGCACCCGTGTTTCTGGTAAAATAATCGTTGCTATAAAATCCTGAAGAACAGCACGAGTTTTATTGAAAGTTTCAACTGCAACATTTACTCCTTGCCACCTATCTTTTTTATCAGAATCTTTTCCCATATACATATCTACAACTGGCGACATAGCAAGTTGAAAAAGAAAATTGTATGTATCACTATCTACAAGCGGTGCACATACAAGAAGGGTATTTTCCTCTGTCTTATGCTGTTTGCGTCCAGTTCCACTATGATACCCATTCACATAATTGTAGTCCTGCATATTGTTACGAATAAACTCCCCATCATTTACAACCTGTTTTTTTTCGTCACCAGCTTTAAACAACCAATAACAATAAAAACCATGACGATTAACCCAACGAAGATATACTCCCATTGCACAATCATCGACCAATAACCGAACATGAGAAGGAACTCCTTCTACCGCATGAAAAGTATAATCGAAAGTCATATCGAAAACACTCGTTCCTATCCCACTTCCTGGCAACACTAACACCACTTCTCTCTGTGCATGAATACCTGTTAAAAACAAATTATAAATACCACGTTTTTGCAGACTAATGGAAGGCAAAGAAACGTTATCTGCAATAATATTAACACTATTGGTTCCAGCTGTATACATACCAACTGTAAAAGGAAAATTCTTAAACCATGTCAAAACCCTATCACCATTATATCGTTCACCAATCTTCATCGCCCCCCAAACAACAAAAGTTTCAAACTGAAAACTTTCACTTAATTCTCCACCCTCAGAATACATATTCAAGTCAAGAGAAAACAATCGGCCGAACGGAGTTTCAGCAGCTCCCGATTGAGTATAATCTATTTTGCCAAATTGAATTGAATCAAAATACGATTGGGCATAAAAAGAAACATCGAAGAAACAAGTATTTTGAAATAATACCCTTTTCTCTACATGTTCTATACCAGTTGTCACATCACGAACCACGGCCTCTACCCATGCCCATGGATACCCAAGGACATTAATAACTATCGGATTAAAACAAAAAGATATTTCATCCGGATACTCAACTGTTGTATTTCCAATTTTATGAGTTCGCATTGTTATTCAAATTTATATGTTGTATATCTTTTAAGAAAATACCAAATATACGGTTCATTATATTTTGTATTGTTTGTTCAATATCTTCTGAATATATGTCCTCATGCTTTCCTTTCCGATATAGTTCAGTTCCTTCTTGAGCAATCTTCCGAGCCACAAGGTATGCAAAAGACTTAGGTTTCTCTACTTGAATACCCTTATCCATCATCCATTGTCGAATAATCTTATAAAATCCTTTAGGAACTTTACCTGGAGCACGTCCTGTTTCCAATACGCTGAAAGCCTGCCTGCCAAACAGAATGCCATGATTATCATCCACTACAATATGCAGACTTTTAATAGTTCTGCCACTTGCACGCTGTCCGGCCCGTACATGGTTCTCAATGATACGTTGCCGGAGATTATCTAGCTCTTCATTCAGAATACCCTTTATCTCTTTTCTCCTATCTTCCATAACTAACACATGGGTACTCCTTGAACCTCTTTAAGTTTCAATTCTATCATTATCCCAGTAACATTCACATCCAACTTATCATAAAATATGGAGTAAGGCACTTCATCGCTCACCCACTCAAACAGTCCGCTTTTATTCAGTTCTTTGATAAACTGTACGGCATACCCTTTACACTTCTCAATAACCTCATCATTCTCCACGCCGTCGAAATCAAACCTTGTCTTATCTGCAAATGCTATCATACAATTAGGACAATCTTTCAACTGTGTTCTGGATATAACGAACTTACCGGATACAGGCAGTAAGTTAATAATAGCCGGCAATGGCATCTTATCCAACCGGATATTAGCTGTCGCCCAGTTATCAAACAAATAGGTTATACCCTTTAGCTTTTCTGCAACAGAAGCTATTTTCCTTTCTACACTTGTATTCATTTGCTATTATCTTGATAAATTTTACGTAATCTTCGTTCATATCTTATCTTCTCTGCATCCATATCAAGACATTTATACACTCTTATCCATGGAACGCTTTCTACCTGTTCATGGTCGGTAATTCCCATGCGGGTTGCATAATAGTCTACTAGCCCAAACAGACCAAATGACAGTTGGTCTACACCTGCACGTTTTTCTTCTGGAGTAGGCGCCACACTTGTTGTTTCAAACAGCTTCGTTATCCGTTCCACCTCTTTAGTAACCCATGAGGAAAATCCCAAGACAGCCTCTACCTCACATGCTTCTATTTGCCCAACAGAAAATCCTAATAGAACACGACATGGTGTCATTATACAATCAATATCGTTTGATATAGATTGCAGTCCCATAAGTTGTCCAATAGTAGCACCATTCAGATTATCTGGCAAACGAACTCCCGAAATGAAATCCGGTTTTGGAAGCTTCTTTATCCGTTCCAATAATTCAGTAACATTACTTGCCACCTCACTTAATATCAAAAATTCTTTTACTGTCATATCTGTCCTAATTTTGCTTTTGGTCGTTTAATTATCGGTTTCTCAGACAACTTGTTTAGCGCGACGTAACGAATGGCGTCAAGCGCGTGATTAAATTTGTCTATCGGCTCATTCAGCAGTTCTCCTGTAATTCTATCCTCTTTCCATTTATAGGTTCGCAGCTCACGAATTATATTAATGCTTTTCTGAGTCACACATAACTCGTATCGTTGGAGTATCTGTATGCCAACCCTTATAGAGTCACTTCCTTTTATTGATGGTTCGATATTTCGGATGCCATAATTACGAATTTCCACTATTGATTTCTGCTCTGCACTATCGGCTATCGTACATCCATTCAACCCTTTGAGGATATCTGCAATCTTATCATTAGTCAGCCCATTTAGATAACATCTTTCATCAATCCATAGTTTTCCATCGTATTTATACACATCGACAATGGCTGTCGGATCATTTGTAAACCCGAAGTCAAGTCCACGCCCTACAAGCGTTGCCGATTTCGGAATGTCAATTACCTGCTTCCACCTTGTATATATTATACCTTGGCTCCTTCCCGTAATTCCAAGTCCATAAATATTCCACCAATTGGCATCATCCTTATTAGACTCAATCTCTTCAATTTGTACCTGCGTAAGAAATGGGTTATTTTTATAAGTGGAGTGTATCTCTATCGTATTAGATTTAGTCTGTACGCCTTTAATCTCATACCAAAATTCTGCGTCCGGATTCCAGTCCAAAAAGATAATCTCCGTTGTTCGAACTGCAAGTTGACGATACACCTCATAACCTATTCGGTTACACTCATTGATGAAAAGGACATCTCTTCTAGACCCCTTAACCTTCCCCCAATCATCAGCGCTAAAGCATCGTATGATCGTACCCGTCTTAAATTGATAGACGTGCTCCGTCTTATTCAGTTCATAATCCTTACCATCTACAAGTCCTTCTTTTTCAAGAATATCGTCCAAGTCGTTTATCGCACCTCTCTTCAAATGCGGAATGGATTCTGAAACAATATCAATAACCCGACTCTTCTTGTTACCAACTGCAACGGAAACAAACAGAGAAACAATGGAGTATGTTTTTCCGGAACGGGTACCACCCTTGTTGGCGACTACTCGTTTCCTCTCAAGCCAAGCGTTTAGATTACATTTATAGACATAGGTTGTCCTCATTACAAGTCTTTAATCTGTTCTATCATTTTTTTATCATCACCATTATCTACAACAATAGTAAGCCCAGGTAAATCTCCGCTCAATTCTTGCTTATGTTTATTCTGCCACCTTTCAGGGGCAATGTTTGTCAGGAGGAATATAGCGGCACCAATATTCGGTTCGACTCTCTTTTTCGTAATCGTACGACTCTTGATTTTGGGTTGCCCATTCACGTCTTTATATTCGGTTTTCGTTTCTTCGTATTCCCTTCCCTTTGCAGCTTCAAAAAGTGATTTCACGATAATGCACTCCCGAGATTCTTTAAACTCATTCTTCGCCTTTTTTATAGAATCGGAAAAATCGGAATTTTTCATCCACCCGTAATAGGTCTTATTGTCAATGCCGAAGTATGCGCAAAAGTCTTTCAACCTTGCGCCACCATACTCCATAAGACCATTCTCACGCACCCATGCAGCACATTCTTCTATCTTTTTCTGATTAAAGTATGCCATATTTCCTTGTCTTTATTGCATGCCTTTCAGCTTGTGTAACCTTTTCACCCTTGTACATACCCGCTCCCAATTCATCTATTTTAAAAAACGGAATTTCGGTAACAGCTAAACGTTTACGGTATGATTTATCAATAAAATAGATGTAACAAAGCTGGAATCCTTCTACATATTTAGCACCAAGTTTTACCCACTCTGCACGTGTGCGATACTTATGTTCCACACCCATTTTGTTACAAAGTTCCTTAATTTGAGGAATGTTGAAGTTCGCTTCTAATGTCATGGCAGCAATCTTATCACCCGTAGGGAATAGAAGTATTGTCTTGTTTTCTCTTATCCCAGTAAGGACGAAATTAGAAGCACGATATATCGTACCATCACCACAAGAACAACCATCGGCAAAAGATATTACCCACTTTACCTGCGGCGCATTCTTTTTAATCATCCGCAATGTCTTGCCGATGCAAAAACTTTCTGAGTTTCTTGGAAGATAATCATCGAAAGCCATGCGGTTTAATTCAATAAATTCATTCCATCCTGTTCCATTCACAAGTGTTATAACTTTCTTTTTATCCATAGACGGCCCATATTGCAACACTCCGTGAAGCCTACCATCAAGAAATGCTCCGAAATGGAGCTGCGAATTTTGCACAACCTTACCCGAATAATGATGTTTCTTTACAAATCCATCAGCTATTTTTTTCGGGATAACCTTTATAACTATTTCTTTTGCTCTACCCATTGTTTCACTATTTGATAAAGTGCATTCCCATTGGAATTTTCATTGCCGAAAGTTTCACATTCTAAGCCATTGCTTTTTGCAATTTCTATAGCAGTTTTGATTAAATCTGCTTGTTCGTTTGACACCGTAAAAGTCAGTTTCTCTGAATTAGGTTTCTCTCCATCAGGTAATGAAAAGCCATCACCAAAATTATCTGGTGTAATTTCCCAAGCAGTGGGCAACTCAATTCCCCAATCTTTTAACTCATCAACATCCCAATAAACCAACTTAGCGTTATCCCACTCTCCATTATTTACATTATCACGAACCATAATTTCACGTTCTTTCTCCTCTGTGAGATTAGAGATAAGAACTGTAGGAACTTCTTTCATTCCAAGCCGGACACACGCTTCATAGCGTTGATTACCTGCAATGATCATCAGTACTCCTGTACGGTCTGACAATATAATAGGACGTGCTTCAAAATAATCAGGGTTATCTTGAATTGATTTTTGCAACTTCAGTAATTGCTCTTCTGAAATAGTTCTCGGATTATTTTCTGCTTTTTTTAAACTTTCTATTTCTCTGTAAATTATCTCCATTAGCACACTATTTTACGTCACGAAAATAAAGATACCGAATAATCCCTGAACGGACTATCCGGTATCAAAGAAGTTACTGACACGATTTGGCAGAAGGTTTTGCTCAATATGAAAAAAGATATTAACTTTGAAACAAATCAAATATCAATATAAAAATGGAAATAAGTATATCTGAAGAAACCGAACGTTTTGCTGATTTCCTAAAACAAAAAGACAATGAGAACATTATCTTTTCTGGAGCTTTTGGAATAGGCAAATCATATTTTCTAAATAATTTTTTTAATCAGCACAAAGACAAATACACTGGAATATATCTAACTCCAATTAATTATTCTGTTGCTAATAATGAAGATATTTTTGAGTATATCAAAGTGGACATATTAATGCAGTTGTTAGAAAAAGTTCCCTATGATTTTGAGAAACAAAAAATATCATTAAGCAATGCCGCATATTTTTATATGGTAAATCATCCTAAAGATTTTTGGGGTAATTTTTTTTCTATAGCAGAAAAAGTTACTTTTGGCACAGATATTATAGACAGGTGTATCGCACTGAAAGAAAACATTGAAACATATGCAAAAGATAATTCGAAAAATGAAGAATCCCATATCAAGAAATTCTTCGATAGCATTAGCATAGAGAAAGGAAGCATCTATGAAGATAATACAATAACTCAAATCATCCGTTCTATTGTATCAAGCACCAAAACCGATAATAGTCCCAATAAACAAATTGTCCTCATTATTGATGATTTAGACCGTATCGACCCTGAACATATCTTTAGAATATTAAATATATTATCAGCACATAATGATTTTTGTGGTACTAAAGAGCATAAATTTGGATTTGACAAAATAATTTTAGTATGTGATATTGATAATATAAGAAACATTTATAGTGCCAAATATGGAATAAATGTAGATTTCAATGGATACATTGATAAATTCTATAGTAAAGAAATATACCATTTTAATAATACAAATGAAATTATAAAAGCCATAGCACATATTCTTGCAACAACCAAATCAGATAAAGAAGTGGGTCTAAATAACAATAGCTATTATTCACATATAACTTGCTGTAGTATATTATCCACATTTGTCAAAAATGGGTCAATTAATATAAGAACATTACTGAAATATATTAATAAAGATTTTAAAGGAGATCGATTGGTTTATATAGGGCGAAGGAGAGCACCAGTATATATGTTTCCGAATTTGGTTGTTTTCGATTTTATTCGGACAATGTTTAGCACAATAAAGGATATGGAATCTGCTATAAATAAACTTAATAAATCAAATTTCAGCATTGAAGAATCTGAGTATATTTTGAAAATATTTATAGCATTAGCTGATTATCACAATTTTGAACAAGGTGAGTACACCTATTACAATAAAGAATATAAAGCAATAATCAATATCAATATAGGAATAGTAGACTTTGCAAAAGGAGAAGTACCGGACATTGACCCATCATTAGTACTGAAAGAAGCTTTCAATACATATAGCACTCTTTTTACGTAAAAGGATAAATGTATTCTGATGACACAATTTTATGGACAGTGTCTTTTCAGAAAAAGAACAGTCTGACACATTTGCCGCACAACAGATTCTTCATCAGAAGGTCTAGTTGTGCGGTATTCTTGTTTCTGATTATCCAGTCTGCTTTTCTCATTGGTTCAATGTATTATACTAAATTTATGATACCATTTATCTGCATAACTGAACCATCCTATAATGAATGATTTACCGAAGAGGGTTACTTTGTATAGTTTGCTCATGTGTTTCTTTGTTCTTCAATTTATCAAGGAACTTGCTATCGCCCGAATAATCCGCACCGATAGCCTTTTTGCTTTCAATAATCTGTTCCAAAAGGGTTATAACTTCCTTTTTCACTTCTTCTACTTCATTATAACCGCAGACTTTATCAACCAACTGCTCTATAGTCGATTTAGGCTTGGAAAGAGCCTCATTCAACTTTTCCAATCGCCAGTAGCAGTAATCAATTGTGGCGATGTGCTCTAATTTACTCATGGTTGTTTTATTTCAATAACTCCGGGCTGTCGTAAATATTACCTACATATCTAATCCCGAACATATCTATCATTTGTCCTATTGGCTTATTTCCAAGATTTTGAGACAGAACTTCTAATAGCACAAAAGAACCGATTTTATCACTATACACTACTTCACATAGTACACCAGCGCATTCAACCAAATCATGCTCATATATTTCTCTATCATTGTATTTAACTCCCGTGAACTGCCCAACAGTTTCAGGATTGATATCATTCATATATCCGGATTGAGACATGATTTTAATAATCTTCTCGTCTCGAATATTCGTGTATTCAACATAAGAACCCTCTATCCATCTTTCTAATGGGTCTTCTGTTCTAACTCTCTTTCCTCTGAATTTTATTTCACGTTTCATAATCAATATCTTTTCTCGTTTTTAATCAATCAGTTCAAATTCATAAACGAATACATAGGGATTGGATTCCCATGTACCTTTGCCGGAGACTTTATCTATTAGTTCTGCGAATGCGTCACGAGAATCATTGTAGTCGGGTATATCTGCATTATGGAATGAATAAAAAGGAATATCCTTTTGTCCAGCATCCCATTTAAAAATTCCTTCCTTAAAGCAATCTTCATCGGATATGTTCTGCAACCGTTCTATCTTGATGTTGGTAATGCGGATATGATGGGGCATGAGGTCAGCGCGGACAAACATTTTATTTTTCCAACCGGGTGCGAATTTAGTTTTAGTATAAAATCCTATTCCGTCCCTATCATTAAGTGCAATTTCGGGATTCATCCCTAAACTTTCATAACATTGTGCAATGGCAAAAACTCCACTAACCTTGTACTTCGGCTGAATAAACATTGGAACAAAGTCATTACAGTCCTTATCATATACAAGAATCTCAAAAAGGGGGCTAACATCATCTGATTCAGTAATCCTAAAACATCCAGCAGGATTTTCTTGATATGCTTTCGGACACTTAATGATTCTTCTTGTCTGCGTCTTCCGACCATCCAATACAGCCTGGGTTAGACTGTATTTATCATTGAACATTATCTTCTTCATTGTATCTTTTTTTTTAACTCTTTCAAAACAATCTCCATACCTTCATCCAGTCCTTTCTTGTAGCCTGATATATGCTCACCTATGTTGTAAACCA
>OFMK01001245.1_pt1 | contig 19745 bp, 14 predicted proteins | sample 1541781 | NCBI WGS metagenome assembly OFMK01 (sample SAMN04209250, study PRJEB22552) | human gut metagenome | biome: gut; material: feces | host: Homo sapiens | place: USA: Oklahoma
CCGCTTATGAACGTCTTATTTTGAAGTTTGACTCGATATCACAGTACAAAATTTTAATAAACACGAATTACCGTGGAAATCTCTCTGGTTGTCTCCATTTTTCGGATATGAACAAGAGCGTCCGCAAAATTCTGCTCCAATACCTTATCTGTAATCACAACCAGTTCTGCCAATTCCTGAATTTTATTTTTCTGAATAACCCGCGCAATGCTGACGTCATTCTTTCCGAGTGTATCCGCAATTCTCGCAAGAACCCCCGGCTTATCCTCCACCAGCAAACGCATAAAATATTTACTTTCGATTTCTGTAATCTTTTTAATTGGAAGATCCTTATAACAAGTACAGTGAATTCTTCCATTGCAATGAAACTGAAGATTGCGCGCAACATCTATAATATCTCCCATCACCGCGCTTGCCGTTGGAAATTCTCCGGCACCTCTTCCGTAAAACATTGCGTCATCCACTGCATCCCCATGGACAAACACCGCATTAAAAGCATCATTGACACTTGCCAGCGGATGATTGCTCGGAATCAGCATCGGATGAACTCTGACTTCAATTCCCTCCGGGGTGTTCTTTGCAACGCCAAGCAACTTGATGTCACACCCCATCTCCTTTGCATACTGAATGTCTTTCGAAGTAATATTCGTAATTCCTTCTGTATATACATCATCAAATGTGACACGGGAGTTAAACGCAATGGATGCCATAATCGCAACCTTTCTTCCCGCATCATATCCCTCAATATCTGCCGTTGGGTCTGCCTCGGCATAGCCAAGTTCTGTAGCCAAAGCCAAAGCCTCATCAAATTCCATACCTTCCTGTGTCATCTTTGTCAGAATAAAATTGGTTGTCCCATTGACAATTCCCATGACTTCCGATAAATAATTGCCTGCAAGACATTGTTTCAAAGGCCGGAGAATCGGAATTCCTCCTGCAACCGATGCCTCAAACAGCAGATCGCAATGATTCTGTGAGGCAAGATCCAAAAGTTCTCCTCCATGTGCGGCAATCAGATCTTTATTTGCCGTCACTACATTCTTTCCTGCCTGCAAAGCTTCGGTAATATATGTACGAGCCGGCTCAATTCCACCCATGACCTCCACAACAATCTGTATCTCGTCGTCATGAATAATATCTTCCCATTGATCTGTGAGAAGTTCTGTATTGATTCCTTCTCGTTTTTTATTTTTGTTTCTCACAAGTACTTTTTTTACAGAGAGATTGGCGCCAATCTTATATGGCATCTCATCTTTCTGGCGTTCCACCAGCTTGTACACCCCGGTTCCAACCGTTCCAGAACCAAGGAGCGCCATTTTGACATTCTTTAATTCTTCCATGATACACTTCCTTTTCTTCTTTCTATTTTACTGGATTCTTTTTCAAATCTGATTTTATAGAATTGTATAGATAAATGTAGTATATCATACTTCTTTCAAATATCCTATTACTTTTTCCAAAACGTTCTAAGTACAGCAATCATTCCGTCACGGGGCGGCAACCCAAAACCAATGCAGAACCCCATGGTTTTCGATGCCTCTGCAGCCGGTATTCCAGAGGTTATGCTCCAGTCGTTGCTACATTATTCCACGAATGTGCTCCAAAAACTGAAAACTCAAACACTGTTTGATGCCTTCTTCATCTCCCTGCTCCACCATCTGAATCATATTGGCATCTTCAATAATCAAATCTGTAATGCTTCCGATAAACTCTCGTTCCAGCGAGTCCATCCGCTTCGGATAAAACAGCACTGCCATCGCAGAGATTTTTTCTTCACTCTGCCAATCCTCTACTTCCTCTCCGCCGAAATAACAAACCAAAAGCGCAGGTTTGTCAATACTGCTTAAAAAGCATTCAAAATAACTGACTCTGGTTGCCGGAATTACAAAATAACATTCCCTGACATTTTTGCTTTTATAATAAGCATCCAGTTCATCTTTGGATATGTTCAAACCAATCTGTGCCGTCCATCGACTGATTTTTTCGTAGAGCCTTTCCTGAGTAATCTCTTTGGAAACCCGAAGCACTTTAAAATCTGCCAAAAGATTCATGGAATATTCCGTAAAGCGATTTAATTGTGATAACGCCAGGAATCCATCCATCGCTTCCCATCGTTTTGAATTCTTTTCTCTTTCTTCAATCCGCTTTAACGTCCTATGCTTATGACGTCTGATTTTTTCTTTTACCAAAGCAAGTTCCTGTTGATTTAATAATGGTGAGACTTTCAAATAGGACTCCGCATCCAAATATAATGGAATCGTTGATAAAATCAAATCATAATCATTTAAATCTTCTTTCCCAAGCCCAATCAAAGATACAATCTTTCTCACATAAATTTCCGGGATTTCCCGTTCCAGCCTGCTCGCCAACATCTTGGAAGAGCCCATTCCACTGGAGCAAACCACCAGAATCCGAAATGTCTTTTTGGTGACGTTATCCAAAGATACCGCGAAATACAGCACCAGATATCCGATTTCATCGTCCGGAAAATAATCATCCGGAAATACCGTACTGACACTTTCCTTAATGATTTCAAACAACTGCTTATAATCTTTCTCGATTTCGCGAATCACCGGATTGGAAATGCTCATACCGCTTCTGGTACGCTTGATTGCTTTATCCATATGAGCCAAAAGACCATCCATCAGCTTTTGATCCTGGCTTAGATAAATTCCCAAATGCTCTTCCACCTGCTCAATAAATTCCGTGACCTTTGATCGCAAAAGATAATCTCCCTGCATTTGGGTCTTTCTCGATTTCTGTGCAATGAATATATGCACCAAAAAGACCAGATATTCCAACTCATCCTCATAAAATTCAAAGCCGAATGTCTGCCCTATTGTTTTTCCTACCAGATTTGCAACCTGACGCTCTTCTTTTTTACTTTTTGACAGAAGATACTCCGATTCTATCGGTTCGCTGCCTTCTTCATGACGCCGGATCATCAAAGCCACAAGCATCACAAACTCTAAATACGCCCGATCCTCCATATAAAATCCTCGATGGTCCAACGTTTCCTGGATGGATTGAAACATATGATGACATTTCCGAAAATCATCGGAATATCCCCATTGTTCCAGCTTCAGAAGGAAAGGATGGGACTGTTCTAAGTCCCCTTCCAGCCAAAGCAGACACTGACTCATTTCAATGTTCTCCATCAAAAGATTCACAAGCATGTGATCTTTAGAAATCTGTGTTCCGCTTAGGTACACTCCTTCTCCTTTTTTCTGAACCAATTTCAAGCAATATTCAAGAACTTGATTCTGAACTTTTTTTAAATCATTTCGTATAGTGGGCAGAGAGGTCTCCAAATCAATTGCCAACGACTCTGCTTTGATAAAATCAATTTCATGCAAAAGATCAAATAAAATATACTCCATACGTTCTTTTGGCTCAATCACCTGTACATGCACTTTTTCGCTGAGACTTTCCAGGAGATTCTTCACATCCTGTTCTTCTCCGATAATATGGATTCCTTTTTTGCTGACAGTTTCCAGAGTGATATGATACTCTTTTAATACCTTTGTTATTTCAGGAATCTCACGATATACGGTCCGCTCTGATATATTCATCTTTCCTGCGATATCTTTTATTGTAATATATCCCTGTTCTGAGGTGATAATCTGAATAATTTCTTTGACTCTCGCTGACATTCTTATCATTTTTAAGACCTCTTTAGCCCTTTTTATTTTTTAATTACTGCATCATATTTTTAATTTTTTCTGCAATCGCCTTATGCTCATCCGCATTTAAAAATTCTTTAATTTCAATAATCGTTGTTCCTGCCGCAGCTGCTTTTTCTTCGCTCGGCGCACTGTGACTTTCTACAAACTGACTCATATCAAGACCCTGTACTTCTTCATCTTCATCGATTGATTTATCTCTCTTTAAGAAGAAGGCAACAATCACAAAGGAAACAACTGCCGCAATGACATATCCCATAACGTTAACAAGTAATTTTCCTTTCGGAGACATGATCATCAATGCAACAATGGATCCCGGAGATACGGCTGCTACCGCACCGCCGTCCATAATCTGGAACCAGAATAAAGCTGCAATAGAACCACAAATCGGTCCGAGAATTGTAACTGGTTTAATCAACGCATATGGGAAGGAAACCTCGCCGATACCACCGATGATATGGATGATCGCTGCTCCCGGAGCAGATTTCTTTGCCATTCCTTTTCCAAAGACACAGAATGCCAAAACCAGTCCTGCCCAGTTACCGCCATTGGCTTCTACCAGATACAAAATAGATTTTCCTGTCTGAGCAGCCTGTTCAATCGCCAGCGGTGTAAAAATACCATGATTGATCGCATTATTCAAGAACAATACCTGTCCCGGAACAACGAAAATCGGAGCAAACGGCAAAATATTATGTGAGATCAGGAAGTCTACACCCACAGTTAAAACGCTTGTAATTGCTGCAAATAACGGTGCAACTGCTATAAATCCGGCAATCATAATGATAGCTCCGACAATACCCATAGAAAAGTTATCTACTAACATTTCCAGACCAGGCTTTACATGACCATCCAATGCCTTATCTACCTGCTTGATAATCCATGCGCCAAGAGGTCCCATAATCATACCACCGATCATCATGGTAACATCAGAACCGATGATCACACCGATTGTAGCAATAGAACCTGCAACAGCTCCTCGACGTCCATATACCGCATATCCTCCTGTATATCCAAACAAAATCGGAATCAGGTATGTAAGAGTCGGGCTTACCAGTTCGTTCATTTTTTCATTCGGAAAATATCCAGTAGGAATAAACAATGCAGTAATAATACCCCATGCAATCAGGGCACCAATATTCGGCATTACCATTCCGGAAAGGAATCCACCAAATTTTTGGATTTTGGCTTTCATTTCATTTGCCATAATATAATCCTCCTTGTTCTTCACTTCTCAAAATATAATTTTTTAAATTAAAAAAGTAACATAAAAGGATAACCGGTTATCTTATAGCCTTATTATAGCTTGATTTTTAAGCTTTCGTCCACCATTGCCAGTAGTAAGTTTGTCCAAAAAAATTTTGACAAGTTTTTCATTTTATTTGTCATTATTTTCACAACGCAAGTAAAATATCACAAATTTCAAAAATACAATAACATAAATTTCAAGAAAAGTCACAAGCAATTTTTACCAAATCCATTGCCTGTGACTTTTCATTCTGCATAAGTTCTTTTTTATATCAGCGGTTACAAGACTCAAAGATCAAAATGCTTCTGCAGCATAAATCAGCAGATCACTACTTTTAATCCTAGCTCTTCAATGGCTACGGCATCTTCTTCCCGGATTCCATCATCCGTAATTATATGAGAAAATTCTTTCAGATCCGCAAACTTACAAAACGTCTTTTTGCCAATCTTAGAGCTGTCGCATAAAATATACCGTTGAGCCGCTGTTCGAATCATTGCACGTTTCATTGCAGCGGTCTCCTCGTAAGGAGCAGTCAGCCCCTGTGTAATAGACAGCGCATTTGGCGTGACAAAAATTTTATCTACAGAGATCCGATCCAGAAATTCCATCCCAAAGGCCCCGATTGTGCACTCAAATCCATTGCGCACACTCCCTCCAATTAGTACAACATCTACATAAGAAGTCCGCTGCAGCTCCAGAGCAATGGTAAGATCATTGGTAACCACTTTTAGATTTCGGAAGGTGGTAAGACCAGAGGCAAACTCTGCCGCTGTTGTTCCACTGTCAATTAAAATAATATCCCCTTTCTCCACAAAATCTCTGGCTCTCTTCCCAATTCTGCGTTTCTCTCCGGCATACACTTCATGACGCAATGCAAGCTTACTTTCTTTTTCTACCGTATCCTGGTTCAAAATTGCGCCCCCATGGGTCCGAATCAACAATCCTTCTCCTTCTAATTCTCTTAAATCCGTTCGGATTGTCGCTCCAGTCACACTAAATTCTCCTGATAATTCACGGATACTCGCTTTCTTATGCTGCTGCATATAAATTAACAGGGCTTCTTTCCGCTCTCGTGCAAACATACTCTTTACCTATAGTTCAACCTTAAAATGTTTTAATAAAATATCTTCTGCTTCTTTATTCCACAACCCCTGATGCCGATCACAGGCATCTGCAAGTTCTGCAAATAATTCATTCTTCTCTCCCATTTTACGAAAATCTTCAATGGCTGTCAATGGCATGTGAAACTGAGTATAAATCAACTTTTTGCCTCCCGGAATCTCCGGTAAATGAAGGGTTGTATCGGCATAAGCGTCCAATCCTCCAATATGTGTAATCATAACTGCAGGCTTCACTTTCTTCTTGGAAATCAGATCCAGCGCCTCCTCAAGATCAGCCTTAATTCCCCCGGAAGAACCAAGAATTTTTGTATTTTTGTAATGTGCATCGTAAAGATTCATATCGGCTGAAAATCCGCTGTCTGACGGTCCCGCAAACAAATTCATACATCCGTCAAACGCCAGAACTTTATTTCCTGTCTCAGCAATCTTTTGTACCGGAGCATAGACAAAAACATCATGGTAGCCCTCTCCGTCTGTTAAATCCATTAATTCCTTTACTTCATCTTCCATTTTCGCAGTATTTACATAATGAAGTTCTACACCTGCTGCCTTTGCTTCTTCCTCAGAGATGACTTCTCTTGCTCGATTTAATCGTTCATCATTGATCTCTGTCACAACAACTCTCTTCGGTTGATTCTCCATCGCCAACGCATAGCTCACGGCTCCAAGCCCCATCGGTCCGCATCCTCCGAGAATCAGAATATTTCCATCTTCTTTCGCTCCGATAAAATGCTCGTGAGTCTCCGATTTCGTATGATAGTTTGCATGATACCCCCCGATAATACAATACATCGGTTCGGAAACCGATACTTCAAAAAAAGAATCTCCATGATAATGCAGCAGACACCCCTTTTCAATGACATCATTTGGAACAATACAATAAGTTACCGCTCCTCCAAAATATTCATACGAATATCCCGGAGCTCCCATTTGGTCCGGAATTCCCGGAAGTACCACAAATCGTTCGCCTTCCCGGTATTCCTGTGCCCATTTAGCTCCAACCTTTGCAATCACACCGGAAAATTCGTGTCCAATCAGAACTGGTTTCACTGCAATATCTTCCGGAACCCGTATATGTTCAGACCCAAGCTTGACTTCTTTCCATGTTGACATACAAATACTGTCGCTCATCACTTTCAGCAGTACCTCATCGTCTTTGATCTGTGGGAGCTCAAATTCTTCTAATCGAATATCCTTTGCCCCATACATTCTTACACCTTCGACTTTCATCATGTCCTCCTTTTAAAATCAAAATTTTATTTTTATATTTTTTTATTTCAAAAATACCATAACACTATTTCTTTCGAATCGCAAGATTATTTTTTATTTATTTTTATTTAAAAAAATTTTTTTCTTCTCTTGACTTTTCTCATCATCCGTATTATATTCAAAACATAAACAATTAAGCAATTATTTAATCATTAAGAAAGGATGATTTTTATGGATAAAGTCAAAGAACCAAAGATTACCTCTGTGGATATTCATGGTCATGGCTGTGATGTTACAGAGTTAAAAAAAATACTTCCTCCGGAAGAATTTTCCATTGAAACAGCCAGCTTATTTGGCCTGTTAAGTGACAGCACCCGGCTGCGGATTTTATATTTACTATATGATCGTGAAGTCTGTGTACGTAATATTGCTGCTGCCATTGACATGAGTCCTCCTGCAGTGTCTCATCACCTCCGTTCTTTAAAACAACTGGGGGTTATCAGCAGCCGACGCATCGGCAAAGAGGTTCATTACACCATCTCCGATACTGCAGACGGGGAATTAATTTCTGATATGCTAAAAACAGTGTTCCATAGGAGGGGTATTTATGAAGAAAATTTATGAATTCCAAAACCTTGGCTGTGCCCACTGCACTGCCAAGATGGAAGAGCAAATCAATCGCCTTCCGGAGATTACCAGCGCTTCCATTTCTTTTCCCATGAAAAAACTTTATGTGGAAACAATGAAAGAGGATATTCTTCCTGATCTGGAAAAAATCTGCCGAGACATTGAACCCGACGTGCTTTTAACGGAATCCTCAAAAATTTCTGCTCAGGATAAAAAATCTCAGAAGAACGATCATCCGTGCGGATGTGAAGAACGCCACCACGCACGCAAGGAACACTGCGAATGCGAAGAGCATCACCATGAACACTGCGGATGTGAAGATCACCACCATGAACACAGTGACCACTGCGGATGCGAAGAACATGACCATAAACCAAAATCCATTCCTTTGACTGCTGCCAAGGAAGGAAAACAGTCTGCAACCGTGTTTATGATTGATAACTTAGGATGCGCTCATTGTGCCGGAAAAATGGAAGAGCAAATTTCCAGACTCCCAAATGTTCAGGCTGCCGCTCTTACCTATGCAACCAAACAGCTGAGAGTTTGGGCAGATGACGCTCCATCCTTACTTCCCGAGATTGAAAAAATCTGTACTTCCATCGAACCTGAGGTTAAGATTTCCCTTCGCTCTTCCTCTGTTGGCAAACACAAACAGCAAGACGAAAAAAATAGAATTTCAGAAAATACAAAAGTCATCGCCGAAATCAGCGCCGGAATTCTTTTGTTTGCTGCCGGAAAAATTTTGGAGATGTCTTTTCCATTGCTTGGAAGTCTTTGTTTTGTGCTTGCCTATTTAATTCTCGGAATCAAAATTGTATGGACTGCCATCCGAAACATTGCCAAAGGGCAGGTCTTTGATGAAAATTTTTTAATGAGTATTGCAACCATCGGAGCTTTTGCTATCGGTGAATACGCAGAAGCCGTGGGTGTTATGCTATTTTACCGAATCGGTGAATATTTTGAAGATAAAGCAGTGGCTCGAAGCCGCTCCCAAATTATGGATGTCATTGATATGCGTCCTGAAGTTGTAAATCTTGTAGACTCCAACCATCAGATCAAGATTATTGATGCACAAGATGCACGCATCGGAGACATTTTAATGGTACGACCAGGTGATCGCATACCGCTTGATGGAATCATTACCGATGGAGAAACAATGATTGATACTTCCCCGGTTACCGGTGAACCTGTTCCTGTCTCAGCCAAAGCCGGAACTTGGGTTACCTCCGGATGCCTGAATACCTCCGGGGTAATTCAGATGCAGGTGAAGAAACCCTTGGAAGAGTCTATGGTAACACGTATTATGGATTCTGTTGAAAATGCGGCTGCAAGCAAACCTAAGATGGACCGTTTTATCACTCGCTTTTCCAGAATTTACACCCCATTTGTGGTTCTTTTGGCTCTGGGAACTGCAATTCTCCCATCTCTAGTGACAGGCGACTGGAATTACTGGGTCTACACTGCCTTGACTTTCTTAGTCATCAGCTGCCCATGCGCACTGGTGCTCAGTGTTCCGCTGGCATTCTTTTCAGGGATCGGCGCCGGATCAAAAATGGGAATTTTATTTAAAGGCGGTGCATCTTTAGAAACTTTGAAAAATATTACTTCCGTCGTCATGGATAAAACGGGAACCATTACCAAAGGAAACTTCCAAGTGCAGGAAGTTCTTCCCTTAAGTGCCGTAACAAAAGAACAGCTTTTGTCCCTTGCAGCCTCCTGTGAAGCAGCGTCAACACATCCAATTGGCAAAAGTATTCTGGAAGCAGCAAAAAAACATTCTATTTCTTATGAAAAGCCAAAACAGGCAGAGGAAATTGCCGGACACGGGTCTGTGATTACTTTATCTGGATCTCAAATTCTTGCCGGCAACAAAAAATTAATGGATCGATACCATATTGAGGGAGAATACCCGACTTCCGCTTCTTATGGAACCGAAGTATTTCTGGCAAGAGATGGAATTTTAATAGGCTACATTATCATTGCCGATACCTTAAAAGAAGATGCAAAATCTGCAATCAAAGCCTTAAAGTCACAAAATCTTCATACGGTCATGCTCACAGGAGACTCTGAAACCACTGCAAATGCTATCGCAGAGGAGACCGGAATTGATCAGGTTTATGCCCGGCTGCTTCCAGACGAAAAACTAACAAAGCTTCAGGAAGAACGAGAAAAACATGGCGCTGTCATGTTTATTGGAGACGGAATCAATGACGCACCGGTTCTCGCCGGAGCCGACTGTGGCGCTGCCATGGGAAGCGGTGCAGACGCTGCAATTGAAGCCGCAGATATTGTCTTTATGACCTCCAATGTAGAAGCTATTCCACAGGCAATTTCTATCGGAAAACATGCCAGCACTATTGCATGGCAGAATGTAGTGTTTGCCCTCGTCGTAAAAGCACTGGTCATGATTTTGGGTCTCACAGGATATGCTAATATGTGGATGGCTGTTTTTGCCGACACCGGAGTTGCAATGCTTTGTGTTTTGAATTCTATTCGGACTCTTCAAACTGCAAAGCACCGATAAGCACAAAGCAGAAAATGCCGCCTTCAATTCTCTATATTTGAACATAAAAAGAAGCAAGAGACTATGCGCAGTCCCTTGCTTCTTTTTATGAACATCTTTAGAATGCCTGACAATTTTCTAATAAAATTTTTTCTGCCTCCTGATTCCAAAATCCTCCCTTTCGATCACAGGCATCTGCTAATTTTTCAAATAGTGGATTCTTCTTTCCCAACTTTCTAAAATCCTCAATAGCAGTCAATGGCATTTCCATTTGAGGATAAATGATCTTTTTGGTTCCGTGCATCTGTTTTAAATATAATGTTGTATCCACAATTGCATCAATTCCTCCGATATGACTGATGCCCATAGCAACATCAATTTTTTTCCTATGAATCAAATCTATGGCTTCCTCCATATCCGAACGAAGACCTCCCGAAGAACCAATCAACTTTGTTTTTAGATAATGACTTCCGTAAATATTCATGCCTGCCCGATATTTTTTATCTGCCGTAGCCGCATATATATTCATGCAGCCATCCATCCCCATAATCCGGTTTCCTATCTCTGCAACATTTTTGGGAGGAGCATATACAAATACGTCATCGTACCCTTTTTCACAGGTGACAGCCAGTAAAACGGTTGCAGAATCCGGTACCATGGCCGGATTAATATAATAAAGCTCCACACTATGGCGAGCAGCCTCCTGAACCGGAATTAATTTTCTTGCCCGTTCCAAACGTTTTTGATTGGTGTCCGTCACAACCAACCGCTTCGGCTTTCTTTCCATCTCAAGCACATACCGAACTGCCATCAGCCCCATGGGACCGCACCCTCCCATAATAATGGTGTTGCCGCCTTCTTTAATTCCGGAAATATGTTCATGTGATCCCGGTTTGCTGTGATAATTGGAGTGAAAACTTCCGATAATGCTATATAAAGCCTGTGCCATTGCCGGCTCATAAAAAGACTCCCCTTCATAATGCATCAAACATCCCTTTTCGATCACATCTCCCGGAACAATGCAATAGGTTGCCGCTCCCCCAAAATATTCATAGGAATACCCGGGAGATTCGATTTGATTGGGAATCTCCGGAACAATGACATATTTTTCACCTTTATGATATTGATCTTTCCAGCGACTCCCAACTTCCCAAATCACACCAGAAAATTCATGCCCAATTAAAATTGGCTTCTTTTTGATATTTTTCGGTACCCGTAAATGCCTCTGCGCCAAGGTAATTTCCTTCAAAGTAGACATGGCGATTCCGTTGCAGATAATTTTTAAAAGGATTTCGTCTTCCTGAATCCTTGGAAGTTCAAACTCTTCCAATCGTATGTCTTTGACTCCATAAAGTCTCACGCCTTTCACCTTCATTTCCAGTCTTCCCCCTAACGTTTTTCACTGTCAAATATGCTGCCTTTTGTTCTATTATAACATATTTTCCCATAAAACAAAGCAGACAAGTCCGGCTCTTTTCTGTAATACAATCCTACTAAACCGTTTTGTGAGATCGCACAGGAAAAAACTTTCCCACATTACAAAAAATGGGAATACTGGTCTTTCCCAATACTCCCAATTCTTTTTATTTTTGATGCTGTAAAGCAGCTTCAATAAATCCTCGAAACAGCGGATGTGCTTTATTTGGTCTTGATTTGAACTCCGGATGCGCCTGCGTCGCTACAAACCATGGATGCGCCGGAATCTCTACCATCTCCACAATTCTTCCATCCGGTGAACATCCAGATAACATCATTCCATTCTCCTGCAGAATTTCACGATACTGGTTGTTTACCTCATATCTGTGACGATGTCTTTCGTGAATTTCTTTTTCTCCGTACACCTGATAAGCTCTGGAGCCTTCTGCCAGCACGCATGGATAGGAGCCAAGTCTCAAGGTTCCTCCAAGATCGGTTACTCCGTCCTGATCTGCCATAATATGAATCATCGGATGTTCTGTCTCTGGATTAAATTCCTGACTATGTGCGTCTGCATAACCCAGAACATGTCTTCCGAACTCTACCAGCGTAAGCTGCATTCCAAGACAAATTCCCAGGTACGGAATCTGTTTTTCTCTCGCATACTTAATCGCACAGATCATACCTTCAATTCCTCGATCGCCAAATCCACCCGGAACGAGGATTCCATGAACCCCTCCCAGCATCTCTTCCACATTATAGGAGCTGACTCTCTCAGAATCTACCCATCGAATCTTTACATCTGCAGAATTGGCAACTCCTGCATGTTCCAGTGACTCCACAACGCTAATATAGGCATCGTGAAGAGAAATATATTTTCCGACCAACGCAATCTCCACTTGATGTTTTGGATGCTTCCAACTGTCAATCATCTTTTTCCAGTCATCCAGATCCGGATCCGGGCAGGACATATGAAGACATTCGCAAACTTCTTGCGCCAGATGCTCTTTTTCCATCATAAGCGGAACCTCATACAATACTTCCGCATCCAGATTTTGAATTACACGATCCCGCTCCACATTACAAAATTGTGCAATCTTTTTCTTTATTCCATCGTCCAAAGGATAATCAGAGCGGCAAACTAAAATATCCGGCTGAATTCCCATTCCCTGAAGATCTTTCACACTTGCCTGTGTCGGCTTGGTCTTTAACTCTCCCGAACTTTTCAAATACGGAATCAGCGTTACATGAATCAAAATACAATTTTCATGTCCGACCTCGTGCTGAAACTGCCTTAAGGCTTCCAAAAACGGCTGACTTTCAATGTCACCAACCGTTCCGCCGATTTCAATAATCGCAACTTCCTGACGGCTGGTATCATCACTTCTATAGAAACGGCTCTTGATTTCATTGGTCACATGAGGAATCACCTGTACCGTATTCCCTCCATAGTCACCACGCCGCTCTTTTGATAAAATACTCCAATAGACTTTTCCCGTTGTAACATTCGACTTCTTATTCAATCCTTCATCAATAAATCTCTCATAATGTCCCAAATCCAGATCTGTCTCCGCCCCATCATCTGTTACAAATACCTCTCCATGCTGAATTGGATTCATCGTTCCAGGATCAATGTTGATATAAGGATCAAACTTCTGACTGGTCACATGATAGCCTCTCGCTTTCAGTAATCGTCCCAGAGAGGCCGCTGTAATTCCCTTTCCAAGGCCGGACACAACTCCTCCTGTAACAAATACATATTTCACTGGCATGTTTTTTCCTCCTATATGTGAATTCTCTCTTTGTTTTCTTTCAAAATAACATCATACCATATAAATTTGTATTTGTCATTGTCATTTCAACGGTTTCCAAAGAAAAAGAACTAAAAAGCAGAAAATACCTGCGGCATTATGCTTGTAAGATAGGTAGATGACAATGATTGATTGATGAAAAACACAGTTTTTTAAGAAATTTGGGGGTATGGTCGATGATCTATCATACGAAGGGAATCCAAAGATCTTAAATTAGGAAATTCACACAATGCTGCAGATATCTTCTTTCCATAATTTACCATATTTATTTTATTATGTCAATTATTTCCATTTAATTTTTCAAAAATCAGAGTTTTAGAGCAATCATAGATGGTATCTGTAACATCATCCTGCCGGTATTTCCACCTTCCGAGAACTCCGCTTTTTGGACGATTCTTCATGGAAACGTTCTCCATCCATTGCCTTGTCTCTTGCCTGGAAATTCCCATTTTCACAAAACAAGCTTCTAAAAATGGCTTTTCTGCCTCCGAAATCCCCATACTTTTTTCTGGTTTTCCCAACATAGGATCATTCGTATTATTTGATTGTTTTCAGATACAAAAACGCATTGCTTTTTGCTATGACGTCAGTAGATCACCGGGCTTTAAATATCCCTTCCATGCGGCTTCTTTCATTTGTTCCATAATTTGTTCATAAATTGCCTTGCCGCATTGATTTGAAACACATCTTTCCCTCCTTAATCTCACTGTATCAACTGTACCACTTTATATGGTACAGTTATCATACACAACCCTAACACAAGAAAAACACAGAACCATCTCAAAATGGATTTCTGTGTTTTTCTTGTTTTTGTATGAATATATAGAGGTTCTGCCACCTTAAAGCATGGCCTAATACATGGTTGGATTCAGAAGACAAATCTGTTTTAAAATCTTCTAATTCCAAAGAATATCTCGATGATGTGAAACGAATTTATAACAGTTCTTTTGCCGCTTTTCCAATCGTTGTGACAATGAAATAGCAGCTGGTTGCTCCTGCGTCCAAAACACCTCTGGAACGTTCGCCCAGACGGCTTGCGCGCCCAATTTTTGCCACCAGATCTTTTGTGGACTGCCATCCTGTTTCTGCTGCCGCATTCATAGCGTCCAGACACTCTGCAAAGGGCTTTCCTGCCTCTTTGGCATCTGCAAAGGCCTCCTTGGCAGGAATTAAGGTATCCAGCAAAGATTTATCTCCAACCTTCGCCGGACTGATCTCCTGGATTCCTTCCACTGCACCGGAAATCATTTCCGCAAAAACATTGACATCAATTTCATCCGCATCCTCACATGCCATTGACATCTCATCGAATAACATTCCATAGAGAGGTCCCATGGATCCTCCGATATCTTCCAGCAGAGTTTCTCCGAGAATGGAAAGCCCTTCAGATAAATTATAAGTCTTTCCCTCTAATTTTTTTTCGCACATGGTAAATCCCTTGTTCATATTGATTCCATGATCACCATCTCCGATTTTCCCATCAATTTCACTTAGATAATCTCGCTGCTCCTGAATTGTTTTGATCAGCCGATCTACAATTACACCGGCTTCTGCATTCTTAAAACTTGACATAATTCCACCTCTTCATTTGAACTTTATTTTCTGTTTTTATTGTAGCATAAGGTTTTTTATCTTCCAAATAGTTTTAAGCGCAAATATGGCACAAAAAATTGTGCCATATTTAACTCAATCTTTAAAACTGTTTTAATCCTACGGAGTTTACCGGCATATCCATGCACTCCTTCAGCTCTTCATCCAGCTTCATGACAGTTAGCGTCACGCCCATCATCTCTAAGGAAGTAAAGTAATTTCCTACATAAGAGCGATGAACTTTAATTCCTTTTTCGTTTAATACTTCTTCCACTCTGTCATAAACAATATACTGTTCCATCACCGGAGTAGCTCCAAGCCCGGAAAGAAGTACCACAACTTCATCACCACTTTCAAATGGCAGATCCGGGATGATAATATCCAACATTTCATCCGCAATTTCACTGGCGGTTTTTAATGGCTGCACATTGATTCCAGGTTCTCCGTGGTGTCCAATTCCTACTTCCATTGTTCCGTCTTCAATTTGGAAATTCGGATGCCCTACCGCCGGAATGGTACACGGTGCCGTGCCAATTCCAACAGAGCGGGTATGATTAATTGCTTTTTGTGCAGCGGCAATGACTTCGTCAAGACTTGCTCCCATCGCTGCTTTCGCGCCTCCGACTTTCCACATCAAAACTTCCCCGGCAACTCCCCGGCGCTTCTCTAATTCCGTTTTTGGCGCTGATGCACAGTCATCGTTGGCAACAACTGTCTTCACATCGATTCCAAGTTTCTTTGCCTTGCGCATTGCCATCTTCACATTCATATTATCGCCGGCATAATTTCCATAAAGGCATGCCACGCCTTTTCCTGCATCCGCTTCTTTTATCGCATCCAAAAAGGCCTTTGCTGTCGGTGAAGAAAAAATTTCTCCAACTGCCACAGCATCGCATAAATTTTCACCAATATATCCGATAAAAGCAGGTTTATGTCCGGAGCCTCCTCCGGTAACAATTCCAACCTTTCCCTCCACCGGCGCGTATTTATATTTTAAAACTCTTTCATTGTCTGTAGCTGTTACAAGATCTTTATGTGTTTTCACAAAACCTTTCAGCATATCCTCTACGGCAAAATCCGGGTTGTTTACAATACGGTTCATAGCATCTCCTCCCTTACACAGTCGCTGCAATTTCTTTCAAATTTTTTAATCCTTCAATCGCCAGCTCTTCTCCTGTGTCTGCAAAATTTCTCCAGATTGCGCAGTTTCCTGCCAATTCCTCAAAGCTTGGATCAAAAGATTCAATGACAAGAGGTCCGTCGTAACCAATCTCTTTCAATGCCGTAAAAAATTCCTTAAACGGAACAAGCCCTGTTCCGGGGATTCCACGGTCGTTTTCATTGACATGGACATATCCCAGATATTCTTTTCCGCAGGTTTTTACTGCTCCGGCAAAACTCTTTTCTTCTCGAATCATATGGAAACAATCCAAATGAACCTTCATATTTCCTGTTCCAACATCTTTACAGAATTGTACTGCATCTTCTGCGATATTTAAGAAATGTGTTTCAAATCGGTTGACACATTCTACACAAATCTGAACGTCTCCTGTTTCCTTAGCGTACTGCGCCACTTCTTTCATAGACTCTACGCCCCAGTTCCATTCCTGCTCCGTACGTGGTTTTTTCGTCAAATATCCCCATCCTGCATAATTGACACCGCCTAAAATCGGCGCCCCCAGCTGATTACAAATATCCACGCATTTCTTCATGGCTGCAACGGCTGCCTTCCGAATCTCGGCGTCCGGAGAAATCGGATTTGTCTCCAGTGTCAAAGTTGTTGTACAAACACAGTCGATTCCAACCCGCTCCAGCTCTTCTTTTACTTTTTCTGTGGGAAAGGTATAGGGATTTGAAATTGCAAAATCAATGGTCTCAAAACCTAATTCCTTTGCTTTCGGAATAATCCAGAGATGCTCTTCCCCATAATTTTCTGCCCATATAAATGTATCGACTCCAAATTTAAACTTCATATCAACAACCTCCTATTTCCCGCAAAACTGATTTTCATAATAGGTAATACGCTCTACCTTTTCGGTTGACGGACCATCTTTAAAAGTAAGTCCCATCCAGATATCCAGCAAATAAAGCGCCAGCTGCGGCGCAACCACTCTGGCGCCCATACACATCACATTTCCATTATTGCTGAGAATGGAACGTTCTGTGGAAAACGGATCATGACAGACGGCGGCCCGGATTCCAGGCACCTTATTTGCAGTCATTGCCATACCAATTCCTGTTCCGCATACAAGAATTCCTCTTTCGCATGTTTTATCTGTCACCTTATTGCAGGTACGAACGGCAACATCCGGATACAATTCTACTTCTCCTTCTCCTACACCGTTATCTACAACTTCATGACCCGCTTCCTGAAGATGTTTTTTGATGATTTCTTCCAGTTCTTCCAGTCTGCTGTCCATACGTACCATATAATCTGCCAGACGGTCTTCGTAATCGGCAACTGGATCGGGAAGCTGGTTATGGTTCAGATCGATCATGCTGTCAGGGCTGCTCATATCGCTGGCGGCAATGCGGACTCCATCTTTGGTAACGATACGGCCGGGAACACCTACTACTACCGAGTTTGGCGGTACTTCCTTTAATACTACCGAACCGGCGCCGATCTTGGAATTGGAGCCGACTGTAAAGGATCCCAGTACTTTAGCACCGCTGGAAACGACTACGTTATCGCCGATTGTAGGATGACGTTTGCCTTTTTCCTTGCCGGTACCACCGAGGGTTACTCCCTGATAGAGCGTGACATTAGAACCAAGTTCTGCGGTTTCGCCAATAACAAGGCCCATACCATGGTCGATAAAAAGTCCGGGTCCAAGAGTTGCTCCGGGGTGGATATCGATACCGGTCAGAAATCTGGAAAATGTATTAAGCAGCCGGGGAATCAGTACCCAGCCTTTTAAGTATAATTTATGCGCTAAACGGTGGAGCCAGATAGCATGCAGACCGGGATAACAAAGTGCTGCCTCCAGCCTGGTTTTGGCTGCAGGATCGCGGTGCATAACTGCATCAATGTCGGTTTTAATTTGGTCTAACATGACAGACTCCTTTCGTAAACAGTTTTAAAGTGACTTCTTAACTTATATATTTTAGCACAGGGTATTTTCCAATGCAAATTATTGCAATGACAGACATTATCGCAGAAAGTTAAAAATATGAATAAAGTATACAAAATATAATGGAATTGTAAAATTTTGTAAGTTGTGGTAAAGTTTAAAGAAATAAAAGTTCATAATCAAACAAAATGCTGAGAATTAAACCTGTACCACTGGTAGTATTTATGCTATAATTAAAAACGATTTACAAGAATAAAGTGTATACTATTTCAAAGCGAGGTGTTTATTACGGACAAAGATGTGATGAAAGCAAAAGTATGCGCCGCTATTGATGCCTGGGCCGCTAAAGTCGAAGCTTTAGCGCAGGATATCGAAAGGGAACCGGAACTTGGCTTTAAAGAAACTAAAACAGCAGCTAAAGTCACTGCTTTTTTACAGCAATTAGGTTTGACACCTCAGACTGGTTTGGCCCTGACGGGTGTCAAAGCCCGCGTTGTAAGCGGACGTCCCGGACCTACTGTGGCAGTGTTGGGCGAACTGGATGCGATAGGGTGTCCGGACAGTTGTAAAGCAGATCCTCTGACCGGTGCGGCGCATGCCTGCGGCCATAATTTACAGGTTGCAACAATGGCTGCTGTAGCCTGCGGGATTACGCAGTCTGGTGTTTTGAGTGAATTATCAGGCGATGCCGTATTTTTTGGCGTTCCTGCTGAAGAATATGTAGAACTTGCTTACCGCAACAAATTGATCAAAGAAGGCAAACTGCATTTTCTTACCGGCAAGGGGCAACTTATTTATGAAGGCGCTTTTGACGATATCGATATGGCGATGCAGATGCATGCTGATAAAAATATGCCGGCAGCAACTGTATCCATTGGTGAAAGCAGCAACGGCTTTATTGGTAAAACAATTCAGTATGTAGGTAAAACAGCTCATGCAGCCGATGCGCCTGATCAAGGTATTAATGCTCTCAATGCGGCTATGCTGGGACTGATGGGAATCAACGCTTTGCGTGAAACTTTTCGTGAAGCAGACGTTGTTCGTGTTCATCCGATCATTACTAAAGGCGGCGACTTAGTAAACTCTGTTCCTGCCGATGTCAGGATCGAGACCTATGTACGCGCTAAAACCATGGAAGCGATCGAAGCGACTCATAAAAAGGTGGATACTGCATTGAAAGCCGGCGGCGATGCCGTAGGAGCACAGACGGTTATTGCCACGATGCCGGGGCAGTTGCCTTTGGCCTGCAATAACAGGCTGAACGAGTTGTTCGTAACCAATGCTAAAATTGCCGAACCCAATGTAGCAGTTAAAGACGCCGGACATTTCAGTGCTTCAACTGATATGGGTGACGTATCGCATTTACTGCCGGTTATTCATCCCTTTATTGGCGGGGTCGACGGCTTTTTGCATACGGCAGATTTTCATGTAGTCGATTTTAAGCATGCTGTATTGTTGCCTGCTA
>OFMK01001252.1_pt1 | contig 19561 bp, 16 predicted proteins | sample 1541781 | NCBI WGS metagenome assembly OFMK01 (sample SAMN04209250, study PRJEB22552) | human gut metagenome | biome: gut; material: feces | host: Homo sapiens | place: USA: Oklahoma
CGGGGGGCCTGTATGAACTTCTTTTCCCTTAAGTGGTGCTCTTGACAGTATAATTCACCCTGGATAAAAACACACGGCATATAAAATATGCCGTGTGCCATAACACCTTATTCTTTTAACTTTTATGGTGCCTTCGTTCTATTGAAGCATCTGCCTGCGCATGGTCTGGATAATCTTGCGCTCGCGGCGCGAAATCTGCACCTGCGTGGTGCCGAGGATGCGCGCTGTTTCGCTTTGCGTTTTATTTTTGAAAAAGCGCAGGTAGATGAGGCGTCTGTCCTCCGGAGCAAGCGTGTGCAGCGTGCTCTTCAGGCTCAGGCGGTCTGCCAGAGTCTCCTCGCAGCTCTCCTGCGGAATGTCGAATTCCCGGCTGCCATCTTCGCTGTTCACCGGCGTGAGGCTAAGCGCCGGCAGGCTTGCCGTCATGGCGTCCGCCACCTGCTCCGGCGTCACCTCCAGCCGGGCTGCTATCTGCATGACAGTCGGCTCCTGCCCTGTCTGCTTGAGCAGCTTTTCCCGCACGGCCGCCACCTTCATGCCAAGCTCTTTCAGCCCGCGGCTCACCTTCACGCTGCCGCCGTCGCGGAACAGCTTTTTTATTTCGCCCAATATCACCGGCACCGCATAGGTGGAAAAGCACAGGCCCCGGCTTTCGTCGAAGCCGTCGCAGGCCTTCACCAGGCCCACGCAGCCCGCGCCATATAAATCCTCGTATTCAATGCCTCTGCCGCGGAACCGGCCCGCACATGCGTGCACGAGCCCCAGATTTTTTTCAATGAATTCTGCGCGCTGCTGCGCCGTGGCCGTCATGGGGCCCCTCCCTTTCCATACCGGTTATGTACTCAGCGCCGGCCCAGCTTCTTTTCCAGCGTAACCCGCGTGCCCCTTCCGGGCGCAGAGCGCACTTTCACACGGTCCATAAAGCTTTCCATCACGGCAAAGCCAAGGCCCGCGCGTTCGGGCCCGCCTGTGGTGAACATGGGCTGCATAGCCTGAGGCACATCCTCTATGCCGCACCCCTTATCCGCGACGACAACGCGCAGCACGCCGTCCTCCCGCAGGGCAGCGGTGATAGTGACAGAGCCAATACAATCTGGATAGGCGTGGACGATACAGTTTGTTACGGCCTCGCTGACAGCCGTCCTGATGTCTGCCAGTTCGTCCATAGTGGGGTCCGCCTGGGCGGCAAAGGCCGCCACCACGCTTCGCGCAAACCCCTCGTTGGCACTGCGGCTGGGGAAAGCCACCTTCATGGTGTTCAACGCTTTCATCATGCTTCCTCCTCTTTTGAATCGATGCCCGCCAAAGCAAGCATGCGGCGGATATCTTTCGGCACATTCTGCACAACCACGGTGCCGCCCAGTTCTCTGGCCAGCTTGTAACGCCCGAGAATGAGCCCGACGCCGGAAGAATCCATAAATGTGACGGCAGAAAAATCGAGCAGTGTCACCGCGGGCCTCGTGGCCTGGATATGCTCGTCTATCTTTTCGCGCAGAATGCCCGCCCAGTGGTGGTCAATTTCACCGGACAGCTTTGCGGTTAGTGTTTTTCCATTCTGTTGCAGCTGCACTTGTGTCATAGTTATGATCTCCTTGGCTCAAATTGCATATATCGTTTCATTGCCCGGCCGCCCATGCCCGGCCTTTTGCCGCACAGAAGCGCCATTCTGACAAAGGCGGCAAAAAAAGAAGCACACAGCTTATGAGAACATCATAAACTGTATGCTTCGTATTTTTTGTCAGAGTTCGCCGCAGGCGTCAGGGACAGAACATCGGGCGCACCTGGGCCGCCAGATACAGGCTTCCGCAGATGAGCACGCCGCTGTGGCTGCTTTGCAGCGCATGCTGCACGGCCTGCCGCACATCGTGCCAGACAGAGACATCTTGACACACGCGCCCTGCCGCCCCGGCCAGTTCTTCCGCGCCAAGGGCGCGCGGCGACGGCGGCTGCACGGCATAAATGCGCGCAAGGTACGGCGAAAGGGCGCGCAGCATCTCTGTCTCATTCTTTCCGCGCAGAACGCCCATCACCGCCGTCAGGCCCTGCACATGCTCCGCCCGCAGAACGGCCGCCAGGGCGCGCGCGCCGTCCGAATTGTGCATGCCGTCCAAAATGATAAGCGGCCGCCGCTGCAACACCTCGATGCGCGCAGGGTTGTGTGCGGCGGCAATGCCCTGCATGATGGCCTCATCCGAAATGCTGAACCCATGCTCGCACAGGGCCAGCGCCGCATGAACCACCACCGCGGCATTATAGGCCTGATGCCTGCCTGCAAACGGGACATTCAAATCGTACCCGCCGTAGCTTACACGGTTTTCGAAAGGGCCGCCGCGGCGGAAATGAAAGTCCTCCAACTCGGGCACGCACAGCGGGCAGTGTGCGGCTGCCGCGCAGGCCTCTATCTGACGCATGGCTTCTTCCGGCTGGGCCGGGTATGCCACAACAGAGCAGCCGGGCTTGAAGATACCGCACTTTTCTTCAGCGATGCGGGCACAGGTATCCCCTAAAAGCTCGGTATGGTCCTTGCCGATGGCCATGATACAGGCCACCAGCGTGTTATCCACCGCATTGGTGGCGTCCAGCCTGCCGCCCAGGCCCGTCTCCATACACACGATGTCACAGCCCTGCTGTGCAAACCAGAGAAGGGCCGCGGCCGTGACGGCATCGAATTCCGCTATTTGCCCGCGCTGTGCGGGCGGCATGCGCTCCATGGCAGAACGCACCTGTGTGAGGATGCTGGCGCAGGCTTCCTTGCCTATCATTTCGCCATTCAGCTGAAAACGCTCGCGAAAATCCAGCACAAATGGGCTCACAGTGGCGCCCACACGCAGGCCGGCGGCTTTCAGCACACCGGCCAGCATCAGCACGGCGCTGCCCTTGCCGTTGGTGCCCGCCACATGCACAAACTTCAGCGCGTCCTGCGGGCGGCCCAGCGCCTCCAGCAGGGCCCGCTCGTTCTGCGGGCCGGGCGCGCTGCACAGGCGCGGAAGGCCGTGCACCCACGTCAATGCCTCTTCATAATGCATACTCATTCACCGGCCCCGAATACCACAGGCAGTTTTTTGCGGCACAAATGCCACAGCGCCGCACACAGTGCGCAGATGCCCGCAGAAAGCACCAGCGTCACAAGCTGGTTTTCCAGATTGCGCGGCATGCCCAAGGCCGCCGCGGCCGTGTCCACACACAGCGCCACCGCGCCGCCAAGGCCAAGCACAGCTGCCGAAGCATGCCCCAAGGCCTCGCCGATGCGCAGGTGTTCCAGCACAAATGCCGCCAGCGCCATACTGGTAATACCCGCCAGCGCAAACGCAAAGGTGGCTGCCTGCACAAGCAGGAACCGCCCGCCCAGACGGCTTGTGGCCCACCCGGTGCCGAACCAAAAGCAGAACGCCAGCAGGGCCAGGGCAAGGCCGCCCACCCCCAGCGTGCACAACCGCAGGCCGCGCGGGGCGCCCTCCTTCCCCTTTTGGCGCACAAAGGCCGCCGTGCCGGCACCCAGCGCATAATAGACAAGATAGCGCAGCGCGCCGTCGGCCCCGTATGCCACCTGGCCCGGCAGACCGTACGCCATGCTGACGCCAAGGCTGACAAGGCCGCAGGCAAACAGCAGGAACCACCTGCCCGGAAAGGTGCGGCGCAACAGAATAAATAAAAATTCCGCCAAAAATGTGCTGGGCAAAAGCCACAGAAGCCCGCCGCCGAAGGGCGCGGCGCCAAGGCCGAAAGCAAGCTGTGCGGCCAGTGCGGCAGGCCCTTCCGTGCCGGGCGCGCCGCACAGAAGATACAGCGCCAGGCCGGCAAGCCCGCACAACGCATACAGGCCAAGCAGCACCTTGCCGCGCCGCAGCGCCCATGCGCCTTCCTCCATATCGCCACACGGCGCAAACAGGCCTGCGGAGAAATAGTACAGCTGATAAAAAAACAGCAGTACAAACGGGTACAGCCGCACTGTTTCAGCCGTAAGGCTGCCGGCAAGAAGCCAGAACACGGCAAGGCCCATCACCGACAGGGCCCACGTGGAAAATGTGTCGCTGCGCACAAGGCGCCCCCCTTTCTGCGCGGCGCGCCGTTCAGCACGCCGCAGGCCCGTACAGGGCAAACGCCTGCACGGGCCTCATGCTCAAAGATACAGGTTCATCCAGTAGGCGTCCGCATATTCACCCGGGTCATAGCGGAAAAATTTGCGGTATGTGCCTGCGATACAAAAGCCCAGCTTTTCATACACGTGAATGGCAGCCGCATTGGTGCAGAGCACTGCCAGTTCCAGCACCTCGGCGCCTCTCGCCTTCGCCTCCGCAATAAGCCGCTCCATCATTGCGGTAGCGATGCCCCGCCCCCAGTAGCTTTTGCGCACACTAACGGCCACACTGAAGCGGTGGGCCATACGCGGGCGGCACGCCACGCGCGAAACGCTGCCTGTGGCCGCCAGCGTTTCACCGTCGAAGGCGCCCAGCTCGCAGGAGTCTGCCCCTTGCCCATGGGCCGCAAGGTATGCGCGTTCGGCCTCTGTGCCCAGCGGCAGGCCCTCGGGGCCGAAGGTAAGGTTTTTTGTCTCCTGCCCTGCGGCTCTTGCAAAGGCCAGCATCCGCTCGGCATCCTCTGCCCGCAGCGGGCGCAGAACAATGTTTTTCACAAGGCAGGCCCTCCCTTTTCTGTTCAGTTCAAGGCAGCGATAGAGCCCTCTATCTTCTGCAATTTGGCTGCGGCCGCCGCGTGCGTATCACGTATTTTCTGCACCACCGCCGCAGGCGCTTTGGAGGTAAAGCCCTCGTTCGCCAGCTTGGCCGCCGCCGCCGCCAGCTCTTTTTCACAGTTTGCCTTTTCTTTCGCAAGGCGTGCCAGCTCTTTTTCCCTGTCGATAAGCTCCATCATGGGGATGAAGGCGCGCGCGTCGTTCGTCACCACTTGCACGGTGCCCTGCGCCTGACCCGTGTACTGCGCCGTAAAGCTGAGCGCCTCGGCGCTGGCAAATTTGGCAAGGTAGGCCGCGCCCTCCTCAAAGGGGGCTGCGTTCTGCGTTTCGATGACCATGCTCGTCTTTTTGGAAGGCGGCACACCCATGTCGTTCCGCACGGTGCGCACTGCTTTGATAAGGTCCATCACCTTCTGGAAGGCCTGTTCCTCTTCGGCATAGTGCAGGTTCGGCTCGTACTGCGGCCATTTCTGCACCATGATGGAGCCTTCGGCGCCCGGCAGGGCGGAATATATCTCTTCCGTAATAAATGGCATGAACGGGTGCAGAAGCTGCAGCGCCTGCACCAGCACGCTGACAAGCACCTGGCGGGCGCTGTCGGCCTCAGCCTCATCCTGCGAATTCAGGCGCAGCTTGGCTATCTCGATATACCAGTCGCAGTACACGTCCCAAATGAAGTCCTGCACCTTCTGTGCGGCAAGGCCCAGCTCGAATTTATCCAGATTGGCCGTCACATCCGCCACCAGGGTGTTCAGGCGGGACATCACCCACCTGTCTGCCATGGTGAGCGAGGCAGGCAGGCCCAGCTCGAAACCTTCGGGCAGGTTCATCAGCACAAAGCGCGCGGCATTCCACAGCTTGTTGGCAAAGTTGCGGCTGGCCCTCACCTTCTCGTCCGAAAAGCGCATGTCGTTGCCGGGTGTGGAGCCTACCACCAGCGTCAGGCGCAGCGCGTCCGCGCCATAGTCGCGGATGATCTCCAGCGGGTCGATGCCGTTGCCAAGGCTTTTGGACATCTTGCGCCCTTGCGCGTCGCGCACAAGGCCGTGGATGAGCACGGTGCTGAACGGGGCCTTTCCGGTGTAGGTGAGGCCTGAGAATATCATGCGGCTCACCCAGAAGGTGATGATGTCATAGCCGGTGACGAGTGTATCGGTGGGGTAGAAATAGGCGAGGTCTTCCGTTTCATCGGGCCAGCCCAGTGTAGAGAACGGCCACAGCGCGGAAGAAAACCAGGTGTCCAGCGTATCCTCGTCCTGATGCACGGCGCCGCCGCACACAGGGCAGGTGCCGATATGCTCAGCCGATACGGTTACTTCCCCACAGGCATCGCAGTAGTAGGCCGGGATGCGGTGGCCCCACCAAAGCTGGCGGGAGATGCACCAGTCGCGCGTGTTTTCCATCCAGAAGAAATAGTTTTTGTCAAAGCGCTCGGGCACAAAGCGGATGCTGCCGCTGCGCACGGCCTCGATGGCCGGGCCTGCCAGGGGCGCCATTTTCACGAACCACTGCTTGGACACCATGGGCTCCACCGTAGTGCCGCAGCGGTAGCAGGTGCCCACATTGTGCTTGTGCGGCTCCACGAAGGCAAGGAAGCCCTGGGCCTCCAGGTCCGCCACAATGGCCTTGCGGGCCTCATAGCGGTCCATGCCGGCATATTTGCCGCACGTCTCGTTCATGTGCGCGTCATCCGTCAGCACCTTTACAATGGGCAGGCCATGGCGCGTGCCTACCTCGAAGTCGTTCGGGTCATGCGCGGGGGTTATCTTCACCACGCCGGTGCCGAACTCCATATCCACATAGTCGTCCGTCACCACAGGGATTTCCTTATTCACCAGCGGCAGAATAACCGTCTTGCCGTGCAGGTGCGTATAGCGCCCGTCCGCCGGGTTCACGGCAATGGCCGTATCGCCCAGCATGGTCTCGGGGCGGGTGGTGGCAAGCTCTACGAATTCATCTGTGCCCTTCACCGGATATTTCAGATGCCAGAAAAAGCCGTCCTGCTCTTCATACTCCACCTCGGCGTCGGAAATGGACGTCTTGCAGTGCGGGCACCAGTTGATGATGCGCTCCCCCCGGTAGATGAGGCCCTCGTCATACAGCTTTTTAAACACCTTCAAAACGGCCTTCGAGCAGCCCTCGTCCATGGTGAAGCGCTCGCGCTGCCAATCGCACGAGCAGCCCAGCTTTTTCAGCTGCTCTACAATGCGCCCGCCGTACTGCTTTTTCCAATCCCACGCGCGCTGCAAAAACTTTTCGCGGCCAAGGTCCGCCTTGGTGAGGCCTTCTTCTTTCATTTTGGCCACTATTTTCGCCTCGGTGGCAATAGAGGCATGGTCTGTGCCGGGCACCCAAAGCGCGGCGTAGCCCTGCATGCGCTTATAGCGGATGAGGATGTCCTGCCAGGTCTCGTCCATGGCGTGGCCCATGTGCAGCTGGCCCGTAATATTGGGCGGCGGCATCACAATGGTATAGGGCTTTTTGCGTGCGTCGCGCTGGGTGTGAAACACGCCGCTTTCCTGCCAAGCATGGTACAGCCTGTCCTCCACCTGGCTTGGGTCGTACACTTTTTCCAGTTGTTTCATAGCGATTCCTCTCTTTTCCGTCACTGTGGTTTTGCGGGCTTCGAAAACTTTCCAAGCATCCAGGGAAAATACTTTTGAATGGGCCTTGCAAAGCAGAAATAAGCGGCCAGCATCATGCCGAAGGCCTGCAGCACCATCATGGAGCCGCCACCTGCCGGAATGGAAAGGCCGATGGCCTCAAAAGCCATGGGAACCAGCACCTTCACGATCTGCTCTGTGCCGCACAGCACCAGCGTCATGCGCCCCATGGCGCACAAAAGCGGCACGTTCTGGAAGGCAAAGCCCAGCACCATGGCGCACACAACGGCGCTGCACTGATACAGGAACGTAAGCAGGCTTAACATCCAGTACGGCGCATTTTCTATGCCGGCCAGGCTGGGAAAATAGGTGAGGCCAAAATAGAAATTAACGTATAAAATGTAAAAGCTGAATGCGGCAACTGCGGCAAACGCCCCCTTTGCAGCAATCTCGAAGGGCCTGCCCTGCCTTGCGCGCCAGTACTGCGAAAACACGTCGCCCAGGGCATAGTAGACAAGGTAGCGGCCTGCCACCTCCACGCCCCACAGATATTCCGGGCCTTCGTGCACCATTTTCACCCAGAAGCTGATGACAGTGCACACCGCCAGCACCAGCCAGCAGTTTTTCAGCAGCTTCGTGAGCACATGATGGTATATCTCCATGCAGAACAGGCAGGGCATGAACCACATGGCCGCCAGCGGCACCTGGTTGCGCACGCCGCTTAGAATGCCGCGCGTCCAGGCGATGATCTCGCCCACAGACATCTCCAGCATGAAGGCCCGAATGGCCAGCGTAAGGAAGCAGAAGGCAAAGTACGGCACCATGATGCTGATAAATTTGCCCTTTATAAACTCGGGCAGCGGGCGGTCCTTTCTTGTAAAGGCCGTAAAGCCCGAAGAAAAAAACAGGATGCCCAGCACCGAATATAAGCCGAGGATGCCGAAGCGCCCCATACCGTCGTAATGCGTAATATACATCAGCCAGATGGCGATGAGCTTCATGATGTCCAGCCAGTTATAACGTTCTCTTGCCATTCCCAGTCTCCTTCAAAAAACAGAAAAGCCGCCCCATGTATTCCCCATGGGACGGCCTTGCACTTCAAAACCGCGGTACCACCCAAATTGCCGCGCATGGCGGCCTCTTTTGCCTTGATAACGGGGCCAGGCCCCCGGGCGGGACTACTCGCCTTCCCCCCGCCTGCCTTGGAAGCGACAGCGCGCCGCGCACACCCGCCGGGCTCGCACCCTCCCCGGCTCGCTTGCGGTGGCCTTCGCCGCGCCCTCTTCCGCACTGCATTTGCCAAACCTGAAAAACGCTATCAAAATGATATGTTATTTTCGCCCGCTTGTCAAGTGCCAGGCCGCCCGCCGCGCCGGCGCAGCAGGGCCAGCACACGGGCCCACACAGCGTTCAGCAGAGTGCCCGCGGCAAATGTCACCGCCAAATACACAGCGCACAGCAAAAAGGCCCGCGGCCTCGTAAGCGGCAGCGCCACACGCGGCCGGAACACAATAAACAAAAGCACATGGTGGATGAGGAACACCGCATACGCCGCACCTGCCAGAGGCCGGATAACACGGTACGCCCCCTTCGGCAGCGCGCGGCCCAGGGCGTGCAGCAAAAGAAACGCAGCTACGCCCAGCAAAAGGTCGCACACCTCCTGCGGCAGGGGCAGGGGCCAAAAGAGCACTGCCGCCGCCACAAACCCGGCCGCCCACAGCGGACGCACAAACACACTTTGCCCGCCGCAAAGCCGCACGGGCCATGTCTGAGCCTGTACTGCCCCTGTGTGCGCCAGCACCATGCCCGCCATGAAAATGGGGATGCAGGTGATAAAATCGTGCTCGCGCGCAAAGGGCCCCGGATAAAACGCCAGCCACACGGCCCACACAGCCAGCACCACACACACGGAAAGACGCGCCGCGCGCAGCAGCGCCGCGCGCAGCAGCGGGAACACCAGATACAAAAGCACAATGCAGCCCACAAACCATTCGCCCAGCAGGTAGAAGGTGGGCACTACCCCGGCGAGGTAACCGTCCAGCGCCAGCACAGACCAGATGATGCTCCAGCCCGGCACCCCTGCGGGCAGATTGCCGTGCAGGATGTCGCTGTAAAAGAACAGGCTGAAAAAGCACAGCCAGTACAGCGGGTAAATAGAAAAAAACCGCCGTTTGTAAAAGGCTTTCAGCGGGCACGCCTCACCGTAGCGCAGCATCAGCGCATAGCCGGAAAGAAGGAAGAACAGCGCCACGCCGAAATTGCCGAACGAGCCGTTCGCATACCGCAGCGGCCCGGCGGACACATCTCCCTTCGGCGCGAACATGCTGTTGAAGTGGAACACCACAATCATCACCGCGGCCACAAGGCGCACAAGATCCAGCGCATCGTCCCGCTGCTTCATGGTGTTCCCTCCTTCATCAAAATGGCAGCCCGCAAAGGCCGCGCAGCACCCGCCTCAGCCTGCCGCCCATTCCAGCATGCGGGGCAGGTAATCCAAAAGGCGGTCGGTGTTTCGCTCTGCCAGCTCGAATACGAACACACAGTTTTCCAGCCCGTCCACCGCCGCCTCGTCAAAGGCATTGATATGCAGATACAGGCTGCTCTCATAGCATTTGGAAAGATATGGGATCATTCCCTCTCCGAAGCTGTCGCGCAGCATCACAAGGCTGCCCTGCGCCTGCGGGCATGCGGCCGACATGCGGTAGCCCATCTCGTCCTCGGCCGCAGGGCCCTGCAGGGTATTCTGCTCCAGAAAGCCCTGCACCTCCACCTCTGAATCCGGCTTCAGCACAGTATAAGTGGCAGAGATGTCGGCAAGGTCGCGCTTGGGCGCGCCGCCGGGAGCAAAGCGCACCTCGTCAAAGGCAGCGACATCCTGCCCCAGAGCGGCCTGAAGGGCACGGCAGGCCACCAGCGCACCCGCGCCGTTCCAGTGGGTGTCCTGCTTGTAATACACCTGCACCTGCCCTGCGGCCTCGCGCAGCTCTGCCTGCGGGAACACCACCGGCACCGAGGTGTTTTCCTGCAGGTGCCGCACAAGCAGCTGAGCCTTTGTGGCCCCTACCTGCGGCACGCCGGCCGGCATATATTCGCTGTACACGCCCTCTTTATTCGGCGCCACCAGCAGCACAAGCTGCACGCCGCGCTGCGCCAGAAGCTGCTGCAGGGCCGAAAGGTCTGCCGCAATCCGGCCAAGCTGATCGGGCGAATAGGGGTTCAGGCCCTGATAATCGTCCAGGCTGCGGGAATCGGACACGTTTTTATAAAACAGCCATTCCTCCCTGCCCAGCAGCACCTCGCTGCTCTGCACTGTGCCGAACAGACGGTAATTGAAGGCTGCGTTCAGCGTCATAAACTGGTTGCGGAAGGCCGCGTGGTCGCCCAGCATATCTTCAAACACGGCCGTTTTCTCACGCCACGGGGCCTCGGCCACGTCCTGCCATGTGGTGAGGGGGCGGTTTTCATGGTTGGAAGTATCCAGCCCGCCCTGCAAAAGCCAGAACAGAGGGAACGGCAGCACCAGTGCCGCAAAAAACAGCGCAATAAACCAGATGTGCACGCGGCGGCGCATGGCCCCTCCTCCTTTCAAAAGCGGAAATAGATGAACGGATTATAGGTGCTGCTCACAAGGCTCATCACGCACAGGAATAAAAGCACCAGCTGCACAGCGCACTCGGCCGCATACACGCGGTCTTCCCGGTAAAGCATGGCCTTCCATTTGGGAAGCAGCGCCTGTACCGGCCCGCACAGCAGAATGCCGGCCGCTGCAAACGCAAGGCGCTTTGCATCCAGAAAGCGCACCAGCGGAAAAGCCGCACTGCCCGCCGTGGGCAGGAACATGGCCCTCAGCCAAAGGGCGCCCTCCCGCAGGCCCGGCGCGCGGAAAATCACCCAGGCAGCCAGCACCACCACCAGCGTGTAGACATGCCCCGCAATGCGGTGCTTTTCCAGAACCGGCTTCAGCCAAAGCCGCTCTGCAATCAGGAACAGCCCGTAATATACGCCCCAGGCCACAAACTGCCAGTTGGCCCCGTGCCACAGGCCCGTGCACAGGAACACAACCATCAGGTTCACCAGGGTGCGCGCCCTGCCTCTGCGGTTGCCGCCCAGCGGAATGTACAGATAGCTGCGGAACCAGGTGGACAGCGAGATATGCCAGCGCCGCCAGAACTCCTGCACACTGGCTGCAAGGTAGGGATAATTGAAATTCTCCATAAATCGGAAGCCGAAGATGCGCCCAAGGCCGATGGCCATATCGGAATAGCCTGAGAAATCGTAGTAGATTTGCAGCGCATAGAACACAGCCCCCGCCCATGCCACAGGCGTGGACGCATCGTGCGCGGCAAGGCCGAATATCTCGTCTGCCGCCAGCGCAAACGTATTGGCGAACAGCACTTTTTTGGCAAGGCCATATAAAAAGCGCTTGATGCCCACGGCAGCCTGCACGGCCGTTTCCGTCCGGCCCGCAAGCTGCTCTTCCACATCGGCATAGCGCACGATGGGCCCCGCAATGAGCTGCGGGAAGAAACTGACATACAGCGCCAGCAAAAACCAGTTTTTCTGCACCCTGATTTCGCCGCGGTACAAATCAATGACATAGCTCAGCGCCTGAAAGGTGTAAAAGCTGATGCCCAGCGGCAGCGCGATGCTGCGCAGAGGCACCGCCTCGTGCCCCATCAGGGCGTTCAGCGCGCCCGCCGCAAAATCAAAATATTTGAAATAGCCCAGCAAAAGCAGGTTTGCCGCCACCGCGCACGCCAGCGCCGCAGTGCGGCCCCGCCGCAGCCTCCACACGCACAGGCCTGCGCCCCAGTTCAGCGTGATGGAGGCCAGCATCAGCAAAATGTACACCGGCTCGCCCCAACCGTAAAAGAAAAGGCTGGCCGCAAACAGCAGCCCGTTTCTTGCCCCGCGCCACGCCTTTGGCAGCAGATAATAAACACCCGCCACCAGCGGCAGGAACAGCCACAGGAACAAAAGCGAACTGAACAGCATGGGCCCGCCCCCTTTCCGGCCGCCCCGCGGCCCGCAGCCGGGATGCCCCGGGCCGCAGAAGAGGACGGCGCCGCATTTTTTGACTGTAAAAGTATATCATACGCGCCGCGCGCCTGCAACAGGAAAACGCCCCGGTGCCCACCGGGCGGGCGCCGGGACGCACAAACCGAACTTCAGCCCAGAGAGATACCCATGCGGCGCGCCACGGTGAGCATATCGCAGGATTCCGGCACGAACTTCGTCTTGCCCGCAATATCCTTCAGCGGGTTTGAGGTGACGATGTTGTTGCGCATGGCCACCGCCACGCCGTAATGGTCCGCCTCTACCAGCTTGGCGGCATAGGTGCCGAATTCCGTGGCCAGCACGCGGTCGTAGGCCGAGGGGCTGCCGCCGCGCTGCATGTGGCCGGGCACGCACACGCGCGTTTCAAAGCCGGTCATCTGCTCCACCTGTGCGGCAATGCGGTTCGTGGCCGTGCGCTCGCCGCGCTCTGCGCGCTTTGCCGCGCGCTCTTTCTTCTTCATGGCGGCCTCGGCCACGTCGTAGGCGCCCTCGGCCACGGCAATGATGGAGAAGGTCTTGCCCTGCTCGCTGCGGCGCTTGATGGCGTTCACCACGTTCTCGATGTTATAGGGCAGCTCCGGAATCAGGATGATGTCCGCCCCGCCTGCAATGCCCGAATACAGCGTCAGCCAGCCGGCCTTGTTGCCCATGATTTCTATCACCATGCAGCGCCGGTGGCTGGAGGCCGTGGTGTGGATGCGGTCTATCACCTCGGTGGCGATGTCCACCGCCGTGTGAAAGCCGAACGTCACGTCTGTGCCGTAAATATCGTTGTCGATGGTTTTGGGAAGGCCGATGATATTCAGCCCCTCTTCGCACAGCAGGTTGGCCGTTTTGTGCGTGCCGTTGCCGCCCAGGCACAGAAGGCAGTCCAGCCTGGCGTCGCGGTATGTCTTTTTCATGGCGGCCACTTTGTCTATATTGTCGCCCTCCACCACCTTCATCATTTTGAAGGGGGTGCGCTTGGTGCCCAAAATGGTGCCGCCCACCGTGAGGATGCCCGAAAATTCGTACTGCTGCATCTCGCGCCACTCGCCCTTGATAAGGCCGTCATAGCCGTTCAGGATGCCCACTATCTCCACATCGTCGCCAAACCGCTGATACAGCGCCTTAGCCGCGCCGCGGATGGTGGCGTTCAGGCCGGGGCAGTCGCCGCCGGACGTAAGGATCCCCACACGTTTCATACACAACATCCTCCTTGTTTCAAAACGCCTGTTTTCCCGAAAAGCATGCCGGGCTCACACCCCGTGGGTGCCGCCCTCCACCACGCCGTCGCCCTTCCAAACGCCGCGTGCTGTTTTGAACAGTATTTTCACATCCAGCGCAAAGCTGAGGTTCTGTGCATAGTAACCGTCCAGCTCCGCCTTTACCGGGATGGGCAGCTCGTCGCGCCCGTTCGCCTGCGCCCAGCCCGTCAGGCCGGGCACAAGGGCATTGACGCCGTATTTGTCCCGTTCGGCAATGAGGTCGTCTTGGTTCCACAGCGCGGGGCGCGGGCCCACCACGCTCATCTGCCCGGCAAAAATATTAAAAAGCTGCGGCAGCTCGTCCAGGCTGGTGCGGCGCAGAAACCGCCCGCAGCGCGTGATCATGGCGTCCGGGTCCTGCAGCAGATGCGTGGGCACGTCATTCGGCGTATCGGCATACATAGTGCGGAACTTCAAAATGCTGAACAGCGTTTTCCCCTTGCCCACGCGTTTTTGCCGGAACAGGACAGGCCCGGGAGAATCCAGCTTCACCCAGACGGCCAGCGCCAGCAGAAGCGGGCTCAGCAGCACGATGCCGGCCGCCGAGCACACGACATCGAGCGCGCGTTTTCCAAACCGACGGTACATCACCGCGGGCCTCCTCCCTTTCGTTCTTCGCACAGCGGTACAAAACCGCTTACTGTGCCGTATGCCATGTGCCCGCGCCTGGCATGTCCTCCGCGTGGTGGAACGTGGGCACAAGGTCTATCAGCGCCTGCACCAGGTTTTCGCTGTTGTTGGAATAGGCAATTTCCTTCAGCGTTTTCAAATGGTCGAAAAAGGTGTCCTTGTTCAGCTTCAGGGGCGATCCCACAAAAATTTTGCGGTTGTCCGTCTTACGCACGCCCTCTTCGTCCATCAGCAGCTCTTCATACAGTTTTTCGCCCGGGCGCAGGCCGGTAAATTTTATCTCGATATCCCGGTATGGAATAAAGCCGGAGAGCTTGATGAGGTTTTCGGCCAAATCCAGTATCTTCACGGGGTTGCCCATGTCCAGCACAAAGATATCGCCGCCGTTGCCCATGGCCCCGGCCTCAAGCACAAGACGCACGGCCTCGGGGATTGTCATGAAATAGCGCACAATGTCCGGGTGCGTCACGGTAAGCGGGCCGCCTGCGGCGATTTGCTCTTTGAACAGGGGCAGCACCGAGCCGTTCGAGCCAAGCACGTTGCCGAAGCGCACGGCCACAAACTTGGTGTTGCTCTTCTGCGCCAGCGCCTGCACAATCATTTCACACAGGCGCTTGGTGGCGCCCATCACGCTGGTGGGGTTCACCGCCTTGTCGGTGGATATCAGCACAAAGCGCTCGGCGCCGTAGCGCTCGGCGCACTGCGCCACGTTGTAGGTGCCGAACACATTGTTCTTCACCGCTTCCTCCGGGGCGTATTCCATCAGAGGCACATGCTTGTGCGCCGCCGCGTGGAACACCACCTGCGGGCGGAAATGCGCGAACAGAGCGTCCATCTTGCGGGAGTCGCGCACCGAGGCGATGCACACATCCATATCCAGCGCGCCGCCGTATTTGCGCCGCAGCTCCTGCTGGATGGAATAGGCGCTGTTCTCATAAATATCCACGATGATGAGCTTTGCGGGCATGCTGGCGGCGATCTGCCTGCACAGCTCCGAGCCGATAGAGCCGCCGCCGCCCGTCACCATTACCACTTTATTGTTGACAAGCGCACTGGAATAATTCGATAATTCTATTTCATCGCGGCCAAGCACGTCCTCCACGCGCACGTCGCGCACGCGGGAGAGCAGGTCTTTTCCGCCGGCAATAAGCTGCACGATGTCCGGCAGGATGCGCACATTGCACTTTGTCTTGTTGCAGATGCGCAGGATGCGCCGCTTGCCCGCCTCGTCCAGCGTGGGGATGGCGAGCAGGATAGTCTCAATATCGCACCGCTCCACAAGCTCGGGGATGTCCTCGGTGGTGCCCATAATCTCCACGCCCATGATGCGGCGGCCCACCTTTTCGGGCGCGTCGTCCACACAGCACACCACGTTCATGTCGCGGCTGTTGCTTTTGAACACCTCGTGCAGCAGCGTGCTGGCCGCATCGCCCGCACCTATTACCAGCGTGCGGCGGCGGCTGCGCGCGCGCTGCGCCAGCTTTGTGTTGCGATACATGCGGTAGGTGAGGCGCGAATACAGCGTGAGCGAGGAGGCAAACATGGCGCTGAGGAAATATACGGAAATGGGCACGCGCCTTTCCTGAAACATGACAAGAGTGAAGGCAATGAATATCACCACCGCCGTGATGGAGGCCACGCACAGGCGGAAGAACTCCACAATTTCGGCATAGCGCCACAGGCTGTCGTACATGCCCATCAGGCCATACACAATCTCATAGCAGCACACAAAGAAAAAGCAGCTGGAAATAAGCAGGCTGTTGTATTCGGAAAACGACGTGCGCCCCGAGATCAATATCCACGGCAGCAGATATGAGCACGACACCACCAGGATATCGAACACAATCAATATCTGCTTGCGGTATTTCTGGGCAAATGCAGACAGAAAGCTGGACAAACCTTCATCACCTGAAACCGAAACGAAGCGCGTTGCTGCCCCTGTCGGTCCCGAACGCGCACGAATCCATGATATTTTTATTATAATACAATATTTGGGGGTAATAATCAATCTTTCAGCCGTATTCCCTGTCGTTTTCTGAAGAAAAAAGCGGCGCCCCGCACGCACTGTAAAAAATGCGTGCGGGGCGCCGGGCCCTTCCCGTGCCTGCTTTTCGGCCCTGCGCGGCAGGCGCACACGCGCGCCGCTGCAAGGGTTGTGCTCTGTTTTTATTACAGCAGGATGCATATAAGGCCGGAACAGCCTTCGTTGATGACGCGCTCCAGCGTCTCCTGCATTTTGGCTCGGGCGGGCATGGGCATGTTCAAAAGCTTTGCCTGCAGGCCCTCGTTCACCAGCTCGTGCAGACTTTTGCCAAAGATATTCGACTGCCACAGCTTCAGCGGGTCCTCTTCAAATTCCTGCAGTAGGCTTGCCACCAGCTCTTCTGTCTGCTTTTCACTTCCTACAATGGGCGAGACCTCGGTGTGCGTCTCTATCTTCATCATATGGATGGACGGCGCACTGGCCTTCAGGCGCACACCGCTGCGCCCGCCCTGATGGATAATCTCAGGCTCCTCCAGCCGCAGTTCGTCCATGGAGGGCATCACAATGCCATAGCCGGTAGCGTTCACCTCCTCCAGGGCGCTTTGCAGCTTGTCGTACTGTGCCTTTACCCGCGCCAGCTTCAGCACACAAGGCAGCAGGCTTTCTTCATCGGGCACATCAAGGCCTGTTTCCTCGCTGAGCACGGTGTAGAAAATGCCGTCGTCCAGCCGCAGGGCCACCTCTGCACAGCCTGTGCCCATGTGAAGTGCGCGCACGCGGCTCTCCTGCACGCTGGGGCATGTCGGCCCCGCCCCGTCCGTGAGGTCGCGCATAGCTGAAATGCCTTCGGCATACTCGCGCACGGCCGAGTAAAGCTCCTGCTGCAGCCAGTGTTCAGGCGAAAGCATGGTCACCCATTTCGGCATGGCGAAGGCAAGCTCCTTCACCGGGAACTCCAGCAGCACCTGGCGCAGCACCTCATGGATGGCATCTTCCGTCATTTCGGCACACGACACCGGCAGCACGGCGTGGCCGTATTTTTCCTGCAGTCGGCCAGCAAGGGCCAGGCTTTCCGGTGCCTGCGGCGCCACACAGTTCAGCAGGATGACAAAGGGCTTGTGGATAGCCTCCAGCTCCTCTATCACACGCTGTTCGGCCTCAAGATAATTTTCGCGCGGGATATCGCTGATAGATCCGTCCGTCGTGACGACGAGGCCTATGGTGGAATGTTCACATATCACCTTGCGCGTGCCCATTTCGGCCGCGGTGTCGAACGGCACTTCTTCGTCGAACCAGGGGCTTTTCACCATGCGGGGCCTTTCGCCCTCCTCATGGCCCATGGCCCCGGGCACAAGGTAGCCCACACAGTCTATCATGCGGGCGCGCAGTTCGATGCCGCCGTCCAGCTCCAGCCGCACCGCCTGTTCCGGCACGAACTTTGGCTCTGTTGTCATGATGGTGCGCCCTGCGGCAGACTGCGGCAGCTCATCCCTTGCGCGGCGGCCAAAGGCCTCGTCATTGATCTCCGGCAGGATCATCAACTCCATAAAACGCTTGATAAGCGTGCTTTTGCCCGTGCGCACCGGGCCCACCACGCCAATGTAGATATCGCCGCCTGTGCGCTCGGCGATGTCGGCATAAAGGTCAGAGTATTCCATCGTGCTTTCCTCCTCGTTTTTTCTCACCGCGCGCATGGGATGAGCAGCCTGCGCGCTGCATCCAGGCGCACATCGTCATCCAGCGCATTCGCCTGCACGATGCTCTGCGGGCTGGAAGCATAGCGGCGTGCAATGTCGAACACATCTTCCCCCTCGTGTGCAAAATAAATGCGCAGAGCGATGTCACCTGCCTCCTCTTCGCGCGGGCCTGCAGCCTCCACGTTTTCCAGCAGGGGGTGGTACGTGCGGCACAGCAGAGCACCGCGCACGGTAAGGGCCACATCCGCCCTTGTCTCGCCGCCCGCCGTCTGGGCGCTCACATGCTCCACCTGCGCCTCGCACAGCGCTGTCACGCCGCCGCTTGCCTGCGGCAGGGCCAGCGAGTATTCGCAGGCTTTGTCATAGCAGTCCACCTCGCCCACGGCATTCTCACAAAGCAGATGCACTATGGCCCGCCCGCGCAGCGTGGCCTTGCCTTCCTCTTCCAGCACCTCTGGCGGCAAAGCGGTTGCCAGTGCGGTAATAATCTTCGCCTGAGCGTCTGGCAGTTCGCCTTCTGCGGCAGCCGTCACAGCCTGTTCGCAGGGCACGAACGCCTCATCCAGCACTACATCGCGTTTTGTCAGCACCGTTTTCTGCAGAGTAGAAAACGCATCACATACAGCCATCGTCTCTTCCTGGCGGAACACGCGCACGCACAGTGCCAGCGTGGCAGAAAGCTCGTAGCCTTCTGCACTGTCTTCCCCGTCCTCATTCTGTGCAATGGTACACCCCGCAGGCTGTATAGATACACAGGCCCTGCATGCCTCGTCTGCACCGGGGGCGTCCAGCACCTCGTTGAAGGGCGCCTCGCATTCTGTCTGCTGCACATCGTGGCCGGGGCCCGTGCGGTACAGTACCGCGACGCGTGCACGGCCCTTTACCACGGCCTTGCCCTCCGTCAGCTTTACTTCATCCACTGCCACGGCGCACTGGGTGTCCAGCACCATATCCGGCGCGGCGGAAAACAATATCTGGCACTGGGCCGTGCACAGCTTTTCCGGTGCGCATAAGAATTCTACATGTTGCAAAGCCTGCGTCTTCTGTTCCACCCCTTCGCCGGAAAGCGCCGTAAGAACAGGCTGCTGTGCCGCACACATCGCCAAAATATTCATCAGGAACGCACCGCGCACATCCACACGGCGCCCGCTTACTGCGCGGCAGTTCACGTATTCCGTCTGGCCGCTTACCCACGCATGCGCGGCGCCCGTGTTCTCACCCGAAAGCTCTACCTGCTTTGTGAAGGGCAGCTTGTGTTCAGCACGGCACAGGCTGGCCGCCTCTTCCGACTGGTACAGCACCACACAGCGCAGATACCCCTCCACAGTGAGGCGCCCCGCAGAAAACTGTTTTTGCAGCACCACGCAGGACACAAAGCACTTTACAATTTTGAACACCTGCGGCAGATAGTCGGGAATGAGGATCTCCGCCTCCACGCTAAGTTCCTGCTTTGTATCGCAAATGACCTGCCCCGCAGTGACGGTGTCTTGGTACACCTTGATTTCCATACGGTCTCGTCGCCCCTTTCGCTGTTCTGGTGTATCTATATTCGCGCTGCGCGCCCGATATTCTGCCCCTGGCTGCTGCGGACGGAATATCTGCCCAGAGATGCTCGTACTTCATCTGCTTCACCTCGTCAGTTTGTACGG
>OFMK01001258.1_pt1 | contig 19532 bp, 17 predicted proteins | sample 1541781 | NCBI WGS metagenome assembly OFMK01 (sample SAMN04209250, study PRJEB22552) | human gut metagenome | biome: gut; material: feces | host: Homo sapiens | place: USA: Oklahoma
CCCTTGTGCCAAGTCCAGTTCTGGAAAGTATTTCAAAATAGCCTCCATGTTTGTCTACGATCCATTTTGCAATAGAAAGCCCAAGGCCTGTTCCCTGATAAGTTCTGGCTTCGTCTGCTCTGTAAAAACGGTCAAACATATGGGCTACGTCTGCCTCTTCCATTCCAATTCCTGTATCCTGTACCTGGATATAGGGAAGTCCTTCAGAATTTTTTCCAAAACTTAAAACAATCTCGTCTCCTTTATGAGTATACTTTGCTCCATTATCCACAAGAATGCGCACCGCCTGTTTCAGAAGCGCCGCGTCTGCTTTCACTGAAATTTCTTCCTCCGCCCTGCTGAAACGATAGGGATGGTTTTCATCAATCATCAGGGACTCCTCATAAATTTCCTTCACAAGATCATTAACAGAAACCTCCTGAAAGGTCAGCCGTGTTTTGCCGCTGTCTCCCCTGGCAAGAAAAAGAAGCTGTTCCACCAGGTATTTCATATGATCTGACTCATGCTGGATCGCCTCTATGGATTCATTTAAAACCTTTTCGTCACGGCTGCCCCACCGGGCAAGCATATTTGCATATCCCTGAATAACAGCAATAGGCGTCCGAAGCTCATGGGAGGCATCATTGACAAAATCACTGAGTTCATAAAGGAAATGCTTCAGGGGTGGGTGCTTGACAACCTCGGCACGATGTTTACCGACGTCAATGACAAGGTAGGCACGATTGCAGGGGAGGTCAGTAAAACTCCCAGCACTTGGAACTCCGGTATTTTTGACATGATAAAAACCCTGTCCGATAACGTGATGATTCCCATAGCGGGAATGATCATCAGTTTTGTACTCGTCTATGAGCTTATTTCCATGGTTATTGACAAGAATAATCTGCATGACTTCAATACGGCAATTTTTATCCGTTTTTTTATGAAAGCGTGTATTGCAGTCATGCTTCTTAGCAAGACTTTTGACATTGTAATGGCGGTATTTGATGTGGGAAGCCACATCGTCAATTCTGCCGCCGCAGCAATCAGCGGGGAAACCAGTATTGATGTTTCAAGTACGCTGCAGACGATGTTCAATGAGCAGTTTTCGGAAATGAGCATAGGAGAGCTGTTGGGACTTGGAATGGAGACCATGATCGTCAGTTTATGTATGAAAATCATGTCAGTCCTTATCACCGTCATTCTTTATGGGCGAATGATTGAAATATATCTTTATGTATCAGTAGCACCTGTTCCCTGTGCAACCGTAACCAACCGGGAATGGGGAACGATAGGAACGAATTATTTTAAGGGACTTTGTGCATTGGCATTTCAGGGCTTTTTTATGATGGTGTGCGTTGCTATCTATGCGGTGCTGGTGGCAGGTGTGGCAGTAGCCGACAACCTGCATACCGCACTCTGGTCAGTGGCGGCATATACCGTTATCCTATGTTTTTCACTTTTTAAGACAGGCTCCCTGTCTAAATCTATCTGGAATGCACATTAAAGGAGGAACGAAATGGCAATATCCGTGCAGGTGCCAAAGGATTTGTCCGGTATCAAGACAAAAGTGGCACTGAACTTGACAAAGAGACAGATCATTTGTTTCAGCGGTGCGGCAGTAGCCGGGATACCCTTGTATTTTTTAACCAAGGGACTGATCGGAACATCAGCCGCATCACTTCTTATGATGGGGGCAATGCTTCCGTTCTTCTTTTTTGCGATGTATGAGAAAAACGGGTTTCCGGCGGAGAAGATTTTGTATTTTATGCTCCGGCAGAAGATACTCACACCGGGCATAAGACCATACCGGTCAGAGAACTTATACAAGCAGTTGGAAGAAAAAGAAAAATTACGAAGGGAGGTTCGTTATCTTGAAGAAAAAGCAAAAGGCAGAACCGGAAAGCCGCAGAAAAAGCAGTTATAAGGGCAATAGCAGGAATAACAGCAAAAGCGGTGGACTTACCTTTTCAGAGAAGAAGCGTCTTATACAGTTGAAACATATTTTATCGGGAAAGAGCAATGAGAAAGAAAAGCCGACTACCGCACAAAAGACGATTACTTTTGAAAAGATGTTCCGTGACGGTATCTGTCAGGTCAGCCACCGTTATTATACAAAGATGGTGGAATTTTTTGATATAAACTATTCGCTTCTGGAAGTGGACGAGCAGGCGGACATACTGGCACAGTACAGCAAGCTCATCAATTATTTTGATCCGTCTGTGAGGTTTGAACTGGTGCTTTTCAACAGGCAGGTCAACGAACAGATGCTTACAGAACAGTTTGACATTCCGTGGCAGGAGGATGATTTTAACGACATTCGTGAAGAATATACGGAGATGTTAAAGAAGCAGGCGGCAAAGGGAAACAATGGCATCATCAAATCAAAATATCTGATTTTTGGTGTGGAGAGCAATGGCTACAAGGAAGCCAAGAGCCGCCTTAACAACATTGAAAAAGATGTCATACGGAACTTAAACAACATAGGAACCCTTGCGAGGGGACTGGACGGAAAGGAAAGACTGCGTATCCTGCATGAATATTTTAATCAGGATACCATGGAGCCTTTCCGCTTTTCGTTTAAGGATCTGGCAGAATCCGGTAAGTCGGTCAAGGACTATATTGCACCGCCGGGGTTTGATTTCCGCTATCCGAACCGCTTCAAGTCGGGAAATATGTATGGCTGTGTGTCCTATCTGGATATTATCGCACCGAAGTTTACGGACGAGCTGATCAAGCAGCTTCTTGACATTGATGCAAACCTTACTATCTCCATGCACATGCAGACGGAAGATCCGGTAAAGGCAATCAAGAAGTTAAAAGCGGTCATTTCCAATATCCAGAAGATGAAGATTGAGGAGCAGAAAAAGGCAGTCCGGAGCGGCTACGATATGGATATTCTTCCAACGGATATTGTGACCTATGAAAAGGATACGCTGGAATTTCTGGATGATTTGAATACGAGCAATCAGAAGATGATCAACATGACATTCCTTATTACCTGTTATGGCAGAACCAAGCGGGAACTGGAGAGCTTAATGCAGAGAGTGTCCGGTATCATTCAGCAGGCAAACTGTGACCTCAGATGTTTACAGTATTTGCAGGAACAGGGACTTATGGCATCCGCACCGATTGGATGCAATGAGACAGGCATTGAGCGTACTCTTTCCACAAAAAGCACCGCAATCTTAGTACCATTCTGCACGCAGGAATTATTTATGCCTGCTCCGGCAATCTATTACGGGTTAAATGCACTCAGCAACAACATGATCATGGCAGACAGAAAAAGGCTCCGTACACCAAACGGAGTTATCTTAGGAACACCCGGAAGTGGTAAGAGTTTTAGTGCAAAGCGTGAGATTTTAAGTTGTTTTCTTATCACAAAGGACGACATTATTATCTGCGATCCGGAGGGCGAGTATTTTGCACTAGTGGCAGCACTACATGGACAGGTGGTAAAACTTGCCACTAATTCCAAAGATTATCTGAACCCGATGGATATTCAGTTGAGCCATAAGGGGGATAAGGAAGCATTAAAACTGAAATCTGATTTTATCATTACATTGTGTGATCTGATTGCAGGTGGCAAGGACGGTCTGGAGAATGATGAGAAAGGTATCATCGACGAATGCATCCGTCATATTTACGATAAATATTTTGAAAATCCGGTGCCAGAAAATATGCCGATACTGGAGGATTTATACAACGCACTTCTGAAGCATAAGAATCCAAAGGCAGAGCGTATCGCAAACAGCCTTGTGCTGTATGTGCATGGTTCCCAGAATTATTTCAACCACCATACCAATGTGGACAGTGGCAACCGTATCATGTGCTTTGACATCAGAGACTTGGGAAATCAGTTAAAGGAACTTGGAATGTTGATCGTGCAGGATGCAGTGTGGAACAGGGTTTCACAGAACAGGGAGCGAAAGATTGCAACCCGTTATTACTGTGATGAGTTCCACCGGACGAGACGTTCCGCTTGTTGAATAGACAGCGGGGTCAGTAGCCGTCCGTAAAAAGAAAAGCTACTGATACAACTGATATGGTGTTGTTCAAATGAAGGGGTAACGCCCGGAAGGGACACACACAAACTCCCTACAGCGTGATAGTTGTGCAAGAACTATCGGATTGTCAAAAGTTAGGGTGAAGAGCAAAAAGCAGGTCCTAACAGGTAAGGCTGAGGAAAGATTCACAGAGGTGTGGGTTGCCTGTGATTATGTAGTGAAGCTGTATATGGTGAGTATCCACGGAAGTGGGGACGAACTGACGATTTAAAGAGTCTAAAATTCGAATGCGTTGAAAAGCGTATGCCAACGGTTTGGCGCTGATTACCGAAAAGTAACTGGGTGGAAGTGAAAGTCGGAGCATTGTTACAGGCAATGGAAATCAGCAGGCTCAAAGGAAGCACCTAAGTACAGTATATTGCATCATATTGGAACGTCGAAAGCAACGAACAGCGAGCAGTTGCACATGCTATGACCTGTTGGTAAGGAAAACACACTGTATAACTTACCTTTATCGTTGTGAGAGCGGAGGCACGAGCGATGAAGCTTCTGTAATGGGAGTGGAGCAACAGCCTCCAGTGGGACGACTGGTCAGTCTGCCAGTCGACAAAACAAGTGTAATAAAGTAATGCAGTTAACATTCATAGGTTCGAGTATGACTAAGAGAAACAAGTCTTGCGAGAGTGAGGTGATGTTGACTATGCAAAGAAAGGAATTGTTAAAGAAAAGTGCTATCCGATATGCTGAGTACTACGGCATGGTCGAAGTACAGGACGCATTATATGCGGATAGTGCGAGCGAAAAGATTTTCACGAATCTGATAAGTATTATCGGTTCAGATGCCAATATCAAAATGGCATACCGTAATCTCAAATCAAACAAAGGAAGCAGCACACCTGGTGTCGACGGTAAGACCTTTAAGGACTTAGCTGAGATGTCAGAGGAAGCATTGGTTCAATGTGTTAGGGACAAAATTCTTAACTACCAGCCTAAAGCGGTGAGAAGGGTATATATCCCAAAGCCAAATGGGAAAATGCGACCATTAGGAATCCCTACGGTATTAGATAGGATTGTACAACAAAGCGTGTTGCAGGTCATGGAGCCTATATGCGAAGCCAAGTTTTATCGGCACAGTTATGGTTTCAGACCGAATCGTAGCACTAAGAATGCCGTTGCCGTGTGTTACAAACTGGCGCAGGTGGACGGATTCCACTATGTAGTTGATGTAGATATCAAGGGATTTTTTGATAATGTCGACCATGGAAAGCTACTAAAGCAGATATGGACGATGGGAATACGTGATAAAAGGCTGATTTCCTTAATTGGAAAAATGCTAAAAGCTCCAATTGAAGAAAATGGGGTTAGAACGGTACCCGACAAAGGCACGCCTCAGGGCGGTGTACTTAGTCCCTTACTGGCAAATATTGTGCTGAATGAGCTTGACTGGTGGATAGCCAGTCAATGGGAGGAAATGCCTGCAAAGCATCCTCTGAAAAGCGATATTTATATGAATAAAAATGGTACCCCGAATAAAGGGAATCTGTACAAGAAGTTGCGACAGTCCCGATTGAAAGAGTGCCACATAGTGAGATATGCGGATGATTTTAAGATATTTTGCAGGTCGTATTCTGATGCTTCCAAGCTAAAGCATGCGGTCGAGCAATGGCTAATGGACAGACTAAAGCTGGAAACATCTCCAGATAAGTCACGAATTACGAATCTTACCAAAGGCTATAGCGACTTCTTAGGCATAAAATTTAAACTTTACAAGAAGGGAAAGAAATGGTCTATCAAGTCTCATATGACTGACAAAGCCATCAATTCTCAACGAGTGAAGCTGAAAAATGCCATGGCGCAGGCCTGTAAATCTCACGAGAGTGAACAATCACAGCACGATGACCTCATCAGATACAACCAAGCAGTCATTGGTATGCATCAGTACTATAACATGGCTACTATGATAAATGCAGATGTTCACAGACTGTTCCCGTCGATTGACATAACCATGAAGACGAGACTGAATAGTCGGGCTGACCTCTCCAAGGAAAAACCGCCGACATTGAAAGGTGCGATGGACGAATATTTCTATCAGAAATATGGGGAGTCCAAACAGGTTAGATATATCAATGGTATGATTGTCGTCCCTGTAGCATACTGTAGGACGCAAAATCCAATGTTCTACCGAGTGGACACCAATCGTTACACCCCACAGGGACGTGAACGTATTCACCGCATGCTTGCTAAATCTGAATATGGAGAAACGCTGTTGAAGTTGAGTAGAGATAACGACACGAATCATAGTATCGAATTCTGTGATAACCGCCTATCAAGATTTGTGGCATCAAAGGGTAAGTGTGAACTCTCAAAGGTGTCTCTTGCGTTTGAAGATGTGGAATGCATATATCTTAATCCACCAAGCCAAGGTGGTACGGATGAATATGCAAACCTCAGAATCGTACACAAAGATATAAAGAGCCTTATCTATTCTAATGACGTGAAAATCATCAAGTCCCTCATCGATTTATTCGATTGTAGGGCACCTGCCAAGATTGCAAAGCTCAACAAATGGAGAGCTAAAGCAGGATTGGAAGCAATTAACCTTATAACAATTAACCAGACTTTGAAGTAACTGTATTAGCAATAAAGACTTATCCCATGGAACGCCGTGTGCAATGAAAGTTGCTTGCACGGTGTGGCTCGGGGCGAAAGGCGTGAAAGCGTCTGACCTATCGAGATTTCTTCTGAAGGAAAAGCAGACAGCTATCTACTCTGTGGAAATCTGGAAGCGTTTCAGAAAATGGGGCGGTATTCCGACAGGTTTGACGCAGAATGTGGGCGATTTTCTCCGTTCTGAGGAGATTGAGGGTATTTTGGGTAACAGCGATTTTGTGTATCTGTTAAATCAGAATGCCAAAGATCAGGCAATCCTCGCTGATAAGCTGGGACTTTCTGATAAGCAGCTTTCCTATGTCACCAACTCTGAGCCGGGAAGTGGTCTGATACTGTTTGATAACGTGGTAATTCCCTTCGTGGATAAATACCCGACAGACACCAAGACTTACAGAATTATGAATACCAAGCCGGAGGAATCGGTGCAGAAGGAGGACGCAGTATAAAATGGCAGAAAAAAGACAGAAGAAGCAGGCAGTAAAGGCATTTGAAAAAGAGACATTTTCCAAAGATAAGGAAGTGACTGGAGTAAAACATATAGAACACAGGCAGGACAATACCTTTTCTGTGGAAAACCAGTTTAGTGCCAGCGAGAAGCCTGTGAGCAATCTGCCAAGGGATGCGAACCATGGCAGTCGTACAGGAAAAGCAACTTCTGGTCACAGCGTCCAGAAGTCAGAGTTTAATACTGGGACAGAATACAGGAAAAATAATAAGAAAAAATATTACCGACAGCAACAACAGGACACTTCTGGTCACAATGTCCAGAAGTCGGAAGCCGAAGCGGAAAAGACATTCTTAAAGGAAAACAGCTTTATCAATGAGGAAAACGGTAATGCTACAAATTTCCATACAGAGGACGCAGACAGTTTTCAGGACAATTACCACGTTAGAAATACCTACCAACGGTCTGAGAAAAAAGGAAAATATCACAAAAGGCGTGTGCAGAGAGAATACGCACACAGAGAGCGTGCAAAGTCAGAAAATGCAAAGCAGTCCGATTATGGAGATCTTCAGACAAAGGACGCCACATTTTCGCAGGGGCAGGCGGACGAATTTACAGACCAAAAAGTACAGAAGGCTTTTGATAAGTCGGAAAAGAACCGCCGGAAGTTACAGAAGGCAAAGGACAAGATGCCGAAAAAGCGGCAGTATGAGATGAAGCGTGTCTTTGATGAGCAGACCGGAAAAGCAAAGTATGTTGTGGTTCCGGTGGATGTGGAGAAGCCATTTAAGCCGGACGGACTGGGAAAAACTGCGGTTCACAAGCTCCAGACCGAAAATATGTATTTTGTGCATCGCAAGATTGCAGAGACAGAAAAGGATAATTCTGCTGTGGAGGGCGCACACAAGACGGAACAGCGAGCCGAGGATATTTACCACTATATGAAGTATCACCGCAAGAGCAAGGCACAGAGAAAGCGTGACCGCTTAGAGCGATTGCACAAAAAACAGGTTACAGCGGATATGAAGCTGGAGTATGAGAAATTCATCAGTGAAAATCCACATCTAAAGGGCAACAGTCCAAAGAAGCAGTTGCAAAGGCAGCTACAGAAACAGCGCATCAAGCGTGAGTATGCCAAGGCAAGGCGGGTAGGAGCAGAAGCCAAGACTGCAAAGGAAACATTTACAAAGACAGCCAATGCTGCAACCGGGATTGCAAAGAAGTTACAGGAAATTGCCACGAAAAATAAAACACTGATTATCACAGTGGGTATTTTTGCACTTCTGCTCATTATGATCATGTCGGCACTATCAAGCTGCGGTTCCATGTTTACCGGAACTGTGACAACAACGATGGCAAGCACATATCTTAGCCTTCCGGCAGAGATTGATGCAGCAGATTTATCTTTTACAGAAAAGGAAATGGAACTGCAAAATAAGATTGACCGGATTGAAACTGATTATCCGGGATATGATGAATACGATTATAACCTTGGTGCAATCGGGCATGATCCGTACACACTGATCAGTTATCTTTCCGCAGTCCATACGGAATTTACTGCCGCAGGAATAGAGAGTGAGATTCAGGAATTATTTGATGCCATGTATTCACTCACTACCGAGGAAGTAGAGGAAACACGGACAAGGACAGTCACAAAGACCGGAACCAGAATAGTAACAAATCCGGACGGGACTACCCGTACCGAGGAATACGAGTATGAGGAGGAAGAAGAATATACCGTAACAATTCTTCGTGTCACACTTACGGTCACACCGCTTGAGAGCATTGTAGCCGGACGCATGGACAGCGAACAGACGGAAATTTTTGGAGCCTATACGGAGACAAAAGGCGGCTTACAGGTCTTTGCTTCTCCGGTTGATTATTACTGGTATTACTATATCAGCAGTTATTATGGCTACCGGAAAAATCCAAACACCGGAGCCGAGGAGCTTCACAGGGGTGTGGATATAGCGGTGCCGACAGGAACGTTTGTATATGCGGCACATGATGGAACGGTAACAGAAGCAACTTACGATTCCTATTATGGAAATTATGTGGTGATTACGGACAGTAAGGGATATACCACAAAATATGCCCACATGGACAGCTTAAATGTGTCCGCAGGGCAGAGTGTAAAAAAAGGTGACAATATAGGCAAAAGCGGAAATACAGGAAGCAGTACCGGAAGCCACCTTCATATCGAATGTCTGTATAACGGGGAATATTATAACCCGTTATTTTATTTTGAAGCAGGAGAACAGACCATTTATGGAGAAACAACGGGCGGCACCGGAGGAGGAACCAGCAATGTGATACCGCCGGAATCCTATGATGATGCAACCGTACAGACGCTTATGCGTGAAGCAAACAGGTATCTGGGAATGCCATATACTTTTGGCGGCACAGCTCCGGCTAGTTTTGACTGTTCCGGTTTTGTATGCTGGGTATTTTCAAACAGTGGCGTACATAACCTGCCAAGAACCACAGCACAGGGCATTTATGACCAGTGTACTCCGGTATCAGCGGCAGATGCAAAGGCAGGGGACATTATCTTTTTTACAGGAACCTATAATGCAGGACGTCCGGTTACACACGTTGGTATCTACTGTGGAAACGGTACGATGGTGCATTGCGGTGATCCAATCCAGTACACCTCAATCAATACTTCTTACTGGCAGAGCCATTTCTATGGTTTTGGAAGATTGAATTAGCGAAGGGAGGAATTATTTTTGTCAGTAGAACGAATCAATTCACAGCTTAAAAAGGTCAGAGAGCAGATAGCACAGCTACAGGCAAAGGAAAAAGACCTTGCAGAACAGAAACAGATGGCGGAGGATGCCGAAGCCATGAAGATCATACGAAAATATAAAATCTCATCGGAGCGTTTGCAGATGTTAAACAAGCTCAGTGAGGATGAAGTCAGAAATTTATTACAGAAACGGGAACAGGAAAAGGAGGTTTCAATCAATGAAAAACAGGAAATTATCGGCTAGGGCGGTAGTGTCCCTTATGCTGTCGGCAATACTTTTTTGTATGCCGATTGGGGCATTTTTTGCCAACAGGACAAATACGATAGAGGTTCATGCGGAGGATACTGCCGAGCAGAAAACGGAAAGTGCAAGTGACGCAGAAAATACGGTTACACCCGGCAATGGCAGGGAAGAAAATTCAGGAACAGATACCGGAGAGGGAAAGACGGAAAATTCCACAGAAGGCACAACAGAAGATTCGTCTGAAGAAACACAGCCTGCCGCAAAATGCACCTGCAAAGAAAAGTGCAGCCAGTATGCGGTGGATGAAGATTGTGAGGTGTGTGCAAAGGATTATAAGGAATGTGCTTATATCAATCCGAGCGTAAAAATTACAATCAATACACCTTCTGGGTGGCATAACGATACCACGAAAGTAACAGTCAAGGTGGAGGATACTATTGTATCCGGCAATTTTACCATTCAGACAGTAAAGGCAAAAGTCGGACAGAATGGAAGCTGGACAGATATTACCGAAGATATGTACATAGAGATTTCCGAGAACAGCACCATTTATGTGCAGGTCACAGACCAGAAGGGCAAGACCTACGAGAAAAACCGTTATATCAAGTGTTTTGATTTTACCAAGCCTACCTTAAATGCGGCAGTCAGCGACGGTCTTTTGAGCATTCAGGCACATGATACGGATTCCGGTATCAAGGCAATCTATGTCAATGGCTATGAGTTTACAGAGCATACGAATGGAGCCTTGAATATCCGTCTGCAACAGTTCGATGCAGGGTATCAGTATTTCACGATTTCTGCCATGGATAATGCAGGAAATACCTCTGAAATCTATAAAACAGCCAATCCGTATTACACCGATCCGGAGAATAAGGACAGCAATGAAAAAGATCCGGCACAGCAGCTCCCGGTGGATGCGTCGGCAACCAAACCTAGCTCTGCAACCGCACAGGTCACAGAACATACAAAAACGGATGTGAATGGAAATACAGTTTCCCAGACAGGCAGTGGAACAACTTCAAGCAGTTCCACAACAGCAAAGCAATCTCCAAGTACGGGAGATACTTCTAAGGATGCAGACCAGAGCAGTGACAGCCAGACCACAGAAAAAGGCAAGGAATTTTACACAATCCAGACTGCATCAGAAAAGATATTTTATCTTGTGATTGACCGTGATGGGGAAGATGAAAAGGTGTATTTCCTTACAGAAGTCAGTGAAAACGACCTGCTGAATACCACAACGGATAACAGCGAGACACTTCCGAAAAATTCAGCGGCATTGGAATCTGCAATCCCTACCAAAGACAGCGCATTATCAAACAATAATGCTGATACCACAGGAGATAAAACACAGGGAGCAGAAAGTGTTGAGGACAGCACCGAAGATAGCACGGAAGATACAAGTGAGCCGAAAGAGGATACCGCAAAAGCAGATGGTTCCGGCTTTACATATATTTTAATAGGCATTGCTGCGGTAGCTGTGATCGGAGTGGTATATGTTGTGAAGTCTAAGAAGAAAAAGGAAAACTTCATTGATGAGGATGAAGATGAGGACGAGCTTGACGAGGACTATGATTATGAGGACGAAGCCGAGCAGGATTCCGACGAAGCATTCTTAAATGGTGGCGATGATACAGAATCAGAGGACACAGGCGAGAATGACAGTGAAGATAACAGTGACAACGATAATGATGAAGAAAACGGGGAGGAATAGAGATGGAGCTTGTAATTGCAGAGAAGCCGAGCGTGGCACAGAGCATTGCGGCAGTTCTTGGTGCCACACAGCGTAAGGACGGTTATTTGGAAGGCAATGACTATCTGGTATCATGGTGTGTGGGACATCTGGTAGAACTGGTACAGCCGGAAAGCTATGAGGAAGCATGGAAGAAATGGAGTTATGACAATCTTCCGATCATCCCACAGGAATGGCAGCATGAAGTGAAAAGTGATACGAAAGCACAGTATCAGATTTTGAAAAAACTTATGCATGATGACAGGGTGGATGCAGTCGTGTGTGCTACCGATGCCGGAAGGGAGGGAGAGTTGATCTTCCGCCTGACCTACAACATGGCAGGGTGCAGAAAACCGATGAAACGATTATGGATTTCTTCCATGGAGGAGAGTGCTATCCGTGACGGCTTCCATAATCTTCGTCCAGGCAGTGATTATGACAATCTGTACAAGTCAGCACTATGCAGGCAGGAAGCAGACTGGCTTGTGGGTATCAATGGCACTAGGCTTTTTACGGTATTGTATGGTGGCAAGGCATTAAAGGTCGGCAGAGTGCAGACACCGACACTTGCCATGCTGGTAGACCGTGAAAGTAAAATCATGAATTTCAAGAAAGAAGCCTATTATATGGCTCATATCATGGAAAATGGTCTGGATGCTGTATCGGAGCATATCAGTGATAAAACGGAAGCAGAGAGGATTGCAGGAGCCTGTGAAAACGGACAGGCTCTTGTCACTTCTGTGATAAAGGAAGAAAAGTGGGTGGCACCACCGAAACTCTATGACCTTACCACACTCCAGAGGGATGCAAACCGTCTGTTTGGCTTTACTGCCAAGCAGACATTGGAATATACGCAGAGCCTTTATGAGAAAAAGTTAGTAACATATCCGAGAACAGACAGCCAGTACCTTTCCGATGACATGGAAGGTACTGCAAAAAATGTGATCGAAGCGATTTTCAATTCTCTGTTATTTGAGCAGAATGTCATGTTCAATCCGGATATAAAAAGAATTTTGAACAGCAAGAAAGTGACAGACCACCATGCAATCATTCCGACCATGGAGATCATCAAACAGGATTTAAAAGCAATACCGGAGAGTGAGATGAAGATACTTTCCCTGTGTGCTAACCGTCTGCTGTGTGCGACCGGGGAGAAGCACATTTATAATTCCACAAAGGCAGAGCTTACCTGCAACGAGATTGTGTTTAAGGTATCCGGTAAGGAAGTATGGAAAAATGGATGGAAGGAATTTGATGATTTCTTCAAAAATTCCTATAAGACCACAGAGGATAAATCGGATGCCGAGGAAGAAAAGAAGCTGCCGGAGCTTCGTGAGGGCATGATGATTGCAGTGGAGCAGACAAAGGTTTCCGAGCATTTCACACAGCCACCGAAGCATTATACTGATGTGATATTTTGTGAGCGTAAGGAGTGGATAGGAATTGAAGAAAGGAGTTCAGCATGAGAAGAAAAAAAGATAAAAGCAATGGCATTACTGCTTTGTATGAAAGACTGTCTCGTGATGATGATAATGCTGGAGAGAGTAACAGTATAGTTCATCAAAAGCAAATGCTTGAAGATTATGCTATGAAACATGGTTTTACGAATCTTGTTCATTTTACCGATGATGGTTGGAGTGGAGCGACCTTTGACAGACCTTCATGGAACAGACTTGTTGAAGGTGTTAAAAACGGAGAAATCACTGCCTGTATCTGCAAAGATATGTCCAGAATCGGCAGAGACCATTTGCAAGTAGGTTTTTTCACTGACATTCTGTTTAGAGAAAAGGAAGTTCGATTTATAGCAATCAATAATGGTATTGACAGTGACCGTCAAGAAACCAGTGAGTTTGCCCCTTTTCTGAATATCATGAATGAGTGGTTTGTCAGGGACACAAGTAAGAAAATTAAAGCTGTACTGAAATCCAGAGGTTCTTCCGGCAACGCTCATACAAGTAATATCCCACCATACGGCTATTTGAAAGACCCCGAAAACCCCGACCATTGGATTATTGATGAAGAAGCTGCTGAAGTAGTCCGCAGAATTTATCGCATGACTATTGAGGGAAAAGGACCTTATCAGATAGCAAGAGAACTTTCAGAAGAAAAAATTGAAAGACCATCTTATTATCTTGGCAAAAAGGGACTTGGAAATCATGCAAGCAACTATGACAAAGAAAATCCGTATATGTGGCGAGGAAATCAGGTTACTACTCTGATTGCCCGACCAGAGTATATCGGAAAGACTGTCAACTTCAGGACATTCAAAAATTCCTATAAGGACAAAAAGACGAAAAGGGCAGATAAGGAAGATTGGGTGGTTTTTGATGATACACAAGAGCCTATTGTCGATGAAGAAACATGGCTGCTTGCTCAAAAGTTAAGACAGAATGTAAGAAAAGCAGATCCTATGGGCGAGCCTAATGTTCTAACCGGAAAGATTTACTGTGCTGACTGTGGTGCACCGATGTATAATCACAGGCAACGAAAAGGGCGTGAAAGAATATACTATACTACCAAAGGCGAAAAGCGGATAAGCCATTCAAATCCGGCAGATTGTTATGAATGTTCCACATATAATCTTGGGCGTCAGAAATATGACCGGCATTGTACTTGCCACCATATTTCAACAAAAGCACTTAAAAGCATCATTCTGAAAACCATACAGGAGACTTGCCATTATGTTTCTTTGAATGAGCGGGAGTTTGTTTATTCTCTGCAAGAAGAATCGGCGATGAAAGATATTGCTGTTTCTGAAACTGTAAAAAACCGCATTGAAAGAAATCAGAAGCGAGTTCACGAACTGGATATGCTTATCAGGAAAATCTATGAAGATAATGTGATTGGAAGATTGCCGGACAGACTTTTTCAGAGTATGCTTACTGATTATGAAAATGAGCAGAACGAGCTAAACAAGATTATTGAGACTGACACCGCTGATATGCAACGGATTATAGGCGGTCAAAATAATGTGGAGCGTTTTCTAAAGCTGGTTAAAAAATATGAGAACATTACAGAGCTTACTCCTGCCATGATAAATGAATTTATAGACAAAATACTGGTTCACGAGCCACAGGGAAAAGGTGCAGACCGCACCACAGAGGTGGAGATATATCTTAACTATGTCGGGCAATTTCAAGTACCTGTGGAGCAGCATGAACCAACAGAGGAAGAAAGGATTGCTGCTGAAAAAGAGGCGGAACGACTTCGCAGAAAACGAGAATCCAATCGTAAGTATATGAAAAAGATTCGTGAGAAATCAAAAAAATTTGCGGAGCATGAGCGTATAGCAGAAGAAAAAAGTTCTGATAGCAAGCTGTGTGCTGAACAGAACGCCACAAGCAAATTAAATCGGCAAAAAGTGAAAGGAGAAAAAATAGCATGACAGAATTGAAACCACGAATCCATGATGAAAGCAACGGTCTGGACTATGTTCTTGTGGGCGATTACTATGTGCCGGACTTGAAGCTACCGGAGGAACACCGCCCTATCGGTATGTGGGGCAGACTGCACAGGACATATTTGGAGCAGTACCGCCCTACAAGGTTCTCTGCCCTCTGTTTATCCGGCGAACTGCATACTTACCTTGCTGACCTGGACGAACAGGCAACGGAAAGGTGCAGCCTTATCATTGAGCAGATGAAACAAGCCGAGGGCGTGACCGAAACCATGAAAGCAGACAATCAGATGTTGTGGGTACAGTCCATGAACTCTATCCGTAACCGAGCCGAAGAATTCATCAGACAGGAAATGATTTACTGCTGATTTTATCAAGTCCAAAACCAACAAATTTGTATCGTAAACGAAGCGACAGGTATTTCCTTATGAAGTGTCTGTCGCTTTTCATTTATCAAACTTTAAGGAGGAAAACACAATGAAGATGAACCGGAATGAAATGGAAGTCCTTTATGCCTTTGGCTGTCCGAACCTGAAAGCAACTGTCGAGCGTTTGCGTATGGTAGCTGCCCTTGCACCCGATCCAGTGGCGAAGAAGCTGTTTTATATGCTTTCCGTCAAGCTGAGTGCTGAGGGTGTTGAAAGGTGGTATCGCTGCTTTTACTGCAAGCTGCGTGTGTTGAAAAACCATAGGGGGGGCTGCTATGACGAGACTGACGAAGATTGAGAAAGAAACAATCGTTCTCTTTAATGAGGGCGAGGACAAGGCAAATATCTACACCCACAACGCCGGATTGAAAAAGAGGTTGGCTGCTTTTGCTAAGAAGTACCCTGACCTTTGCCGACTGGAAAAATCCAATGTTCAAGGCGGTGTTTCTTATGTGCTGGCAAAGTCCCGTCTGTCTATCCGCTTCCTGCCGCCTTACAGTGAGGAACGCAGACAGAAAGCCAGTGAATATGCGAAAAAGCATGGGCTGAACAGCCAGCAGGGATAATGTGATAATCAGGGCTGATATGCGGTTAAAATGTCAGGTGCAGACCTGATGTTTTGACCGTTGCCTATCGCCTGTGAGGAAAGTATCGGGGACTATGGATTTTGCGAAAATGTGCGTTACAAGGCTTGAACAGGAACTCTGCACACAAATTTTTTCTTCCATTCGTTAAGTTGATGAAGTATAATGAAAAATAAGATAAAGTTAATTCTTGGAGGTGTTATTCATGTTTGGTTTTAAGAAAAATGAAAAGCCAACGCTCATTATTGAAGCAAAAGATCTAATGGAAATTATCAAGTCTGATTATGATAATGATATGGTTTTTACTCTTATTGAGTTTTCCTATAATGAGAAAAAATATGTGATGGGTTCCTGTGTTTTACCTGCTAACGCAGAGGAATGTAAAGAAAATATATCTTTTATATTTCAAGACAGAGTTTTTGAAAGTTTTGAGGAATTTCAAACTGCTATTATTATAGATAATAAAAACATCTTACAATTAGAAAAACCCCTTGAAATTTTAAGAGCAGGAATTATTGATAATGAGCCTATGCTGAAAACGCCATGGGGAGATAAAAGATTAGCTAATAAAGCTGTTAATAAATAGCGTGTCGCTTTGAAAGGAGTACAAATTTATGGCATTATTGATGTTTAGAACTTTTGGAGTGATTATAGTATCATTTATAGTCTTAATTATGTATGTTTTGCATAGAAAGAAAAATGGGAAGTTTATAAAACGAAAGGCTGTCAATGAAGAAGAAAAAATAAAATATCAAAAACATGTCTCTGCGGGATGTTTCCAGTATCTGCCCTGAACAGAAAGACGTTACCAGTATACTTGTCGGGCTATGGGCTTTAGATTTTTTATAATCATCACCAAACATATATGACAAAATAAAAACAAATGAATTTCTTCTCTCAAACAGTGATATTAAAACAATATCAACAGGATTAGTTGATATAATACGGCATTCTAATTTTGAAGCTTCAGAAGATGATAATGCAATAGAGTACCATTATGCTGCATGTTTGAGGCTTTATAGATTGCTTGGTGATGAAGCAGAGGATATATTGGTTGAGGAATTATTACAACATCCAACAATAACCATATTAAGGGCAATCGGTTTTTTAGTTGGACATGAGATAAAATGAACCATTAATAAAAATACATTTTGTATACTTAATGAAATCTCTGAAGCATATTCCGAGCAATTATCTATTGTCGCAAAAGACGTATTAATTGAAGATGTTGCGCGAGTTAATGCAATAAATCAATTTCTATAAATTTACGATATTTATTAGATAATTATGCCGAGTATTCAATTTGGAGATGATCAGGCAGACTATCCGTTTTTATCGGAGGGAGTCATCTGGCTAAGGTTGATGTGATATGTCCGTTTTATCGTCAAGGTTAAACGGAATATAAGAAATGACCACCTCGCTTCAGTCCTTATAGAGAGCGACTGTCGTAACCTTCTCCCAAGTTTAAAGAGAACCAGATATGAAAACTTATCATCTAAGTTCAGCAAACAGAAGTGCAGAACATTATATAATGTTCTCATATGGTGTATCATTACGACTATCTAATTACCTTTTTAACAGTAAACCGGTTGCAAGAGATTTTTTTAAACATTTAAAAGGAACTACGCAGCGAGGTTTAACAGATAAGCATTTAGACAATTTAGATTACTTCAAGGGCTTAGGAGCTTATCACATTGTATCTAAACGCTTCGTCGAAGCAATGAAATCATATTTAAAGGAAGATGTAACTTTTCATGCAATGCAAGTCTCAGGAAGGAATACTTCTCACGACTTATACCTTTTACAAGTCAATAAAACTTTGCCAATAATTAAAGAAACATCTTTCGATTTAAACAATGATCGTGTATTTTCGCCACCCATTTTCAAAAAAAATCATGACATATCATTTCTAATAGCCAGAGAAGAGAATGTCTTAATGAATCATATTGTCATCGTCAGCGATGAATTTGTTTCTTTGTGTGCACGACATCAATTAAAAATAAACTTCCGACAAACACTTACGGAATAAATTAAACTTAAGACATCCATCAATATTATTGTTAGTATACATTCGATCTCAGCGTATTTATTAACAAAAACGACAGGAAATATTCATATGAAAAAAGTTTATTTTGTTCATCGTGATAAGAATGCAATTGAACGTCAAAGTGACGGTGTAGAATTTTGTTTCATCCCTGAGTTCAATGACGGAAGAATTTATTTCTATTGTCATGAATATGATATATTTTGGCGTTCAATCAAGGATGCTGGTGACTATGCCTGGTGCTGTAATTTCCATCTAAAGGGAATTATACGTCCGGCAACTCTTATTGAGATATCAAATTCCGATTTAATATCTTATATTGACTCTATTAAAGAATATGAAATAGAGAACAGTAAACTCATAAACATTAACTATATTCATTTGAATTATGATTTTTTAAATATTCATCAAAATACCTAAAATAGAGGAACTCATATTATCAGAAATGCCCCCTAATCACCTCAATGATCCCCGTCGTCGATACCGACGGCGTGCGGGGAAAGTAGACCACCTCACATACACACGAGAAATCGTCAAACTTACCTGCCCAGTCATCGCCCATCACCAAAATATCCGCACTGTACCCGCGCAAATATTCCGCTTTCTGCTCCAGCGACTCCTCCAGAAATACGCCATCCACGCACGCCAGCCCGGCGATAATCGCCATGCGGTCATCCTGAGGGTAAACCGGAGCCCTGCCCTTTTTGGCGATATTTAAGGCATCGGATGATACGCCGACCAGCAGCTGCTCGCCCAGCGTGCGAGCGCGTTGTAAAAGGCGCAGATGACCCACATGAAACACATCGAAGGTGCCGAAGGTGATGACCGTTTTCATGGCTACTCCGCTAATTTGTGCCGCAACCAGCACTGGACGGCGATGTCATCCACCGCTTTTTGCGCTTTCGCCGTGGCGCTTTCCTGTTGCTCGCGGCGTTTGTCGTCCAGCGTCAGGGCTACCACTTTCTCTTCGCACGCCGCCGCCGTCAGGTTTTTCTGCATTCGCGTAGCTTTGATGTTGGCCAGCGTTTTTTCCTGCTCTTGCCAGGCGATCACCTTGCGCAGTGTGCCTTTGTAGCCGCTGACGTTTTTCAGCGACTCCACCGACGCCGCCGCGCCCGCAGATGTTTTCTCGACAAGGTAACCTAATGCTTTGATATTGTTATCATAGCCAGCGCAAATCTGTTTTTGCTTTGCCAGCTCGACGGTTTTGTCTTTGACCGATTTATCCCGCAGGCGCTGCAACTGCGGGATAAATC
>OFMK01001264.1_pt1 | contig 19471 bp, 20 predicted proteins | sample 1541781 | NCBI WGS metagenome assembly OFMK01 (sample SAMN04209250, study PRJEB22552) | human gut metagenome | biome: gut; material: feces | host: Homo sapiens | place: USA: Oklahoma
TGGCCGCTGCGGCGGAGCCTGTGCCGGAACCACAGGAGCCGCCCCCTCCGCCCGCCCCGATTGAAGTGATGCCGCCGTCCCAGGTGGGACGGGAGGCCGCCCAGGCCCAGTTGGTGCTGCCCAAACCCAAGATCGAGCGCAGCGCCACCTGCATCGCGGTGGCTGGGGCCGGGCATCGGATCGGCACGACCACCCAGGCCATGCAGATATGCCTGTACGTCAAGGCGCTGGGCTATAAGGCGGCGGTTATTGAGATGGCATCCAGCGCGCTGAGCGGCTACACGCAGATCAGCGACGATGCGGTGCTCTTTGACGAGCATCACTTCCGCGTCGAGGGCACGGACATCTACAATGACCGCACCTGTATCCTGGACGCAAAGAGCCAGTACGACTACCTGATACTGGACTATGGATGCTTTTCGGACCTGACCGAGCCAGCCGACTATCTGCGCAACGACATCCTTGCTGCTGTCTGTGGGGCGAAACCATCCGAAGTGGATCTGGCGGCGGATGTGCTACGGGTGGATAATGGCACCATCCACTATATTTTTTCCTTTGTACCGCAAAGGGATCGCCCCGATGTACTGGCTTCCATGGAACAGTATGGCGAGCGCACCTATTTCGCAGGATGGACGCCGGACTACTTCCTTTATTCCGGCAACGATGACCTGTATGGAAAAATTACCGGGCAGATACAGGAAAACAAAACAGTACAGAAAAAAGAGCACCGGTGGTTCTGGAGGAGAAAATGAAAATAGGCGCAAAGAAGAAAGCCGTGCTTATGGCAGCCATCAAAGAGGAGCAGCATCAGGCACAGTTGAGGGAAGCCTACGGCATTACAGAAAAGGTCAAGGTTGTCGAGAAAAAGTCCCGGACCGCGCAGATGCTCCGCGTACTGATCAACGCCGTGTTTGTGATCGTGCGGTGCGCGGCGCTGGTCGCAATCGCCGGTCTTGCCATCATCGGCCTGGCAACGCTGATCTATCCGAATATGAGAGCGGCGGGGCTGGAAACCTGGCAGGAGATCGTGATGCAGCTTGCCGATTTCCTTTGCAAATAAGAGCGGAAAATACAACGCTGCAACATTGTAAATCGGTTGTGCCTATTAGGCACAACTTCAGAATAAGACAGGAAAAGCGAGGTAAAAACCATGACTATCCCTATGTACAAAATTGAACGTACCACTATCAAGATGAACCACGAGCACGGCTGCCGGTACAAAGAACTTACCAGTGCATTGAACGAACGCCAGCAATCTGATCGAAGCTATCTGGCTGCTTGCTACCTTTTGTCCGCTGACGAAGAAATATCTGATATTGCCAAACAGTATGTTTCGATTGACGGCATCGACTTTGCAGCTATCCGCATGCGCGTTAAAAAGCGTTTTGGCACCTACAACGAATATACCGCGATTGAAGTGGGATACAGCCTGTTTACCTGGCGGGATTGCAAGGTGAATCCTCACGAGATGGCCCAAAGTGGACCTTTCTGGCTGCCACTGGTCTGTAACGCGCTGCTGCTCCAGGGCAACGCCGCCGATGTGGAGGTATAAGAGCGATGTTCTACACTTCTTTGCCCGACGCCGAACGGGATAAACTCAAAACTGAAAGGCAATGGCTCAGGAAAGGGTTCGTCCCCCTGTGCCCGGACGCGGGGACGGTTATGTATTCCAATCATTTCTGTAACGGTCAGTACAGATACTTGACGTCGGAGGAAGTCCGCCCGGCAACAGACGCGGAACTCGCCCCGTATCGGAACGCCCAGCGCGAGAAGCAGCGTGCCCGCCGTCAGCGTACTGCCAGGCAGAAAAAATTGCTGGCGCTCTGCGCACAGCAGCGTGCAGTAGATGCTGCCGCATACGAACAGGTCGTCCCATACCGCACGGCAGTGATCGACGTGGAAACGACAGGGCTTGAACTCGATGCCGAAATCTTACAGGTTTCAGTCCTGGACGCAGATAGTGATCAATGCCTGTTTGACAGTCTGGTGCGGCCATACTACACCACGGTATGGCCGGAAGCCACGAAGGTCAACCATATTACGCCGGAGATGGTCAGCACTGCACCTTATTTTCACCAAATCCTGTCATCGCTTAATCACGTTCTGGCCGCGTGCAAGACCGTTGTCGGGTATAACTTCATCGACTTCGACCGCTACTACCTGGAGCGGTTCGGGGCGGTATTCAAAGGTGAGCGGGTGGTCGATGTGATGCTGATGTTTGCGGCAGTTTACGGGGAGTATTGCCCCGCCTATCACTCTTTCAAGTACAAAAGGTTATCTTTTTGTGCGGATTATTTCGGCTATGATTGGGGCATCGATCAGGCCCATAACAGTCTATCAGACTGTCGGGCCACAGCCCACTGTTACCGCCGAATGATGGATGATAAGTACCAGACGCTCTATCGGGACCACCTCCAAATGCTGGAGAATGGCCTGTACGAATAAATAAAAGGAATCAGAAAGGAGTTTCCACTATGATTATCGCAGTAGCAAACCAGAAAGGCGGCGTTGGCAAGACCACGACCGTTGTCAATCTCGGCACCGCGTTGGCCCGCAAAGGCAAGACAGTCCTCTGCATTGACTTTGACCCCCAGGCCAATCTCACAAGCTATGTGGCCTGTGAACCAGGCGAAGAAACGGTCGCCACCGTCATGAGGGCAGCGGCACTGTTCCAGCCCGCAGACGTTGGCGCGGCAGTCTGCCACTCTGACCGCTTTGGGTTTGATTTCCTCCCGGCAGATTTGCGGCTCAGCGAGGCGGACATCTACCTTGCCACGGCCATGAGCCGGGAAACGGTGCTGCGTCGTGTGCTGGAACCGTTGCGCCAGGCGTATGACTATATCCTGATCGACTGCAACCCCAGCCTGGGGCTGCTGCTGACCAACGTGCTGGTAGCCAGCGATAAGGTCATCACCGAGGACATTTCCCTTCACCTGGCCGACGGCGCGGCCCCGCTGACTTATGTGGTGACGCCGGAGCATTTCACCGGCGCACTGGCCTTTGCCAGCGCCGATGAGAGTATCGTTACGGTGGATGTAGCCGGGCAGGTCACGCCTGTGGCCGTGGGCGACACCACCGTTACCGTGACCGCCCCCAACGGCCTGACGGCCACCGCCGCCGTGCATGTGTGGGATGGCCCCAAAGCCCTGACGCTGACGCCGGGCAAGACCGAGATCACCAGGGGCAGCGGCACGCAGATCGCCGCAGCCGATGAGGCCGGCAACGAGGTGGACGCCGGGAGCCTGACCTGGGTGTCCAGCGACGAGAGCATCGCTACTGTGACCGGGGGCTGGGTGGACATGGTCGGCACCGGGGATGTGACGATCACCGCCGCCACGCAGCACGGCATTTCCGCCGCGGTGGACCTGACCGGCGTTGCCCCAGCCCCGAAGCCGGCGGCCAGCGCTCCTGCTGGCGGAAGCGGCAGCACGGGTAGTCAGACTTATGGCGGCGGCGCTGCTCCGGCGGCAAGTTCCGACGGAGCCCTCCACACCAACTGGACCCTGTATGCAGATGGAACGGCGCTCGACCTCATAAACGGTATTCGCAGTTCCGTGGGTGCTTCCCCCCTCGTATGGGATAGCGGGCTTGGAGATGTTGCTTGGGTACGCTGCCAACAGCTGCTGGCCGATTTCAGTCATAACGGTGCGCAGACACCTGAAAATATCGCTATGGGCATTGGCGATCTGGGGGACGCAGCTTCCGTGGTTGCCGCCTGGCAAGCCAGTCCAGGGCATTATGCAGCCATGGTAAATACCAGCTTTACGCGCTGTGCAGTCGTGCATATTTACGATGGTGATGGGTGCAATTTCTGGTGCGCCACGTTCGGTTAAATCGCAAATCAAAAGCCATGGAGTATTCCAGGGCTTTTTTCCCTTTGTACCGTAAGAGAAAACATTGCAGCAGGAACGCAACTTTCTGATGCTTCTTCTGTAATCGCTGCTTGGCAGGCTAGTCCGGGCCACTATGCGAATATGGTGGACGCCGGATATACCCGTGGCGCACTCGCACATATCTATGACGGCGATGGCTGTAACTATTGGGTTGCCGTTTTCCAGTAAACCTCGTACAAAACGCCAGTTGTTTTATCAGCAGCGCACATGGTATACTATAACCAACGAGACAGACATGGTCAGGAGGGATCATATATGCCGCTTACCAAAGAAGATTTGCTGGCGATCAGCCAGTTGATGGACGAAAAAATTGCTCCTATCAACCAGCGTCTTGACAACCTGGAGGAACAGGTGGCAGCCATCAAGGAGGACACCCAGGTCACCCGTGTCGCCGTCAATTCTCTCGTCGAGTGGGTAGACACCGCCGCGCCGGTGGTGGAGATCCGCTACCCGGTGATCAAACACGGAAAAGCTGAATAAGAACCAAAAAGTAAAGGCTCTGGAGAAATCCAGAGCCTTTTGCTTTGTTTTCTTTGTACCGAATAGGACTTTATGCAGGGGTGCGACGAATCGTCGCACCCTTTTCTTTCGGGGAGGATACCGCATGAGACATAAAAAAGTTTTAATACAGCATTTTGTGGAGACAGCGGCCACTCGAACTACGGATATAAAAATCCTGTGCGTTATGTTTGATCTTCAGGATGAGCCGGATACTTTTACTGTATATCAGGGAGAGGTACAGGCAATCCCTCAAACACTTCTAAACCGTAAAGTGGACTGTTGGGAAGTTAAAAATAATATATTATATATCTTTGTGTTGGATTCAGAATTAACTGAAGATGAGCGTTGGAATCTCCGTCACGCAGGTTGAACTATTAACAACCGGCTATGTTGTAACGCGCAAAATACGGTTCCAGTAGAGCTTCCATTGAATCGCCTCCTAAAGAAAGAGGGTGAAGTTGTTTGTGAAAATCATTCATATTATATACCTTGCGCGCGATGATTACCAGAAAATACGGATTATACAAGCAAAAACAGTTATCTACACAGGCGAACCTTACGGCATCCCGGAAGGACTCAAAAGCTCACAAGTCAAGCATTGGTCTGTGGACAGTGGGGTTTTGGTATTGGAAATCAAATAGGTGCGACGAATCGTCGCACCTTTTCTTTTTGAATCCCGGAGCATTTTCTTTGAGTGCGACAATTCGTCACACCTTTTCTTTTTTGGGATGAAAATAGCAGCCTTTATCTTTCAAAAAATACATATGAAACCAACCTTTCGTGAAGGGAGACATGTATGGAAAAGTATCAAGTCATCATGCAAATGCACGAGGCAATGTGCTTTATGGATGCCGTACCAGATTTCACCTTTGAAGCACCAGACGAAAGAGCTGCTATGAAGCAGGCAGAACAAATTATTGAGCATTGGGAGACCGGCAAAGAAATTTCTATCGGTTTTAATGTGAACGCAAAAAGACTGGTGAGCCAGATGGCTTCAAATAGCGAAATCAGCAGTATTTCGTTCAGAAACTTTACTATATACGATGAATCAAAGCATTCATCTCGTACCATGATTTTGCCAGAATATTTAGAAGAAGTCAATCAATCCGATTTTTTAGAAGTTTTATTTCAGCGTTGTTCTGCCAGAAACAATAACGTATCGTTTGTTACATTTGAGTGTATCGCTTTTGCTGTAGAACATATCTGAATTAACAATTCGGGTGCGACAATTCGTCACACCTTTTCTTTTTGGAGGGATTAAAATGAAAAATGTTGATTGTAGCCTTTATTCAGGCAATGGGAAGTACATAATGGACCCTTCTAAGGAGTGGGATACCATTGCACAGTACCTGACTGATGAAGAAATTCAGCAAATATGCAAGGGATATACCAATTCATTCGGGTGCGACGAATCGTCGCACCTTTTCTTTTTAAGGGAGTGACGCCACATGAGAAAGAAACAAATTGCCTGTCCATCATGTGGGGAACGAATGTACTTTGTGCAAGAAACGAAAACCACAACATACGATATGTGGTTTTTTTCTGATGATGGAAGTTCTCTTTGTAAAAATCTCCCGCTTAGTGAGACCCTGCTTCGGGAACCACTTCTCAAAACTGAAACCAGAACCAGTTCCTTTCTGCTGTGCCCTATTTGTGGAAGCAAGTACGCTTATAATGTTTGTCAGGCAGGCCCTATGCGGGCTATTACTGAATGTGGTGAAAAGTTGGGCACCGATTAAGGAGTGTATTTTGTAGGCAACTGAAATGTCATTGCTTTTTCTCTTTCATCAGTCCATGCGGAACTGATATTATTACAGCGGCAAAATTCTGCAACTTGAGCTCCAAAAAAGAACCTTGTTTTCTCAAGATTTTCTTCTGTAACATGCTGATTGTCTAAATGATGTGAACGCCAGCCAAAAAAATAAATTTTATCTTCGTCTGCAACATTGCGATCTCTATAATACCTTGCCATTTCTTCTGGCCGAACCATCTCCTGTCCACACTTGCGTGGTGCATTTTCTGCAATGTATTTAAGGAATATTTTGGAATTGAAAGTTCCGCCCTGAGGCCGTAAATGAAATACACTGCACAGTTGCCAAAATACATCATCTGGTATAGTTTCCGCCCAAAAACCCTTATAAATTTTGGCTACAAAACCAATGTTATATCCTCGAACCCCAATCAACAGTTCAAACGGTTCTCTATCAATTAAAAAGAACACATCTATTATAACTTTTTTGAACTTAACATTGAAATGTTCTCTCTGTTTCCCTGTTGTTATCATACTTCGATACAGCGGAGACAACTCCGAAAGATTGACCTTGTACAAAAGAATCCCTCCCAGCGCTTTTTATTGGCCATATTACTATGTTACCTACTTTGTCACAACAGGTCAATAAAAAGCAATCACGCTTTCTTTCGAGTGCGACGAATCGTCGCACCTATTCTTTTTGGGGTGATGAAATGATGACAATAGAAAAACGCGGGTACATTTGCAGTACAAGGAAAGAACTCCTTGCAGGAACGGGCGCTACCTGTTTGATCCTCTATTCATCAGAAATGCGCCGAATACAGATATTGCGCGATATAGAAGCAGGTTATCCTGGGGCGCATACGATGGACATTGACCCGGAAAACTGGGACTGCGCATCTTTTCTGAACATGCTGGCTTTGCATCGCATCAACAATCGCACCGTTAGAATCTTTGTGTTGATACAAGAAGAAAAAATGACGAATATCCTGTTTCTGAGGCAGTGGCGCGAATGGGGACTTCCCGCTTATTTTACCGAATATATACGGGCAGTCCCTGAGAATAGATACTATAAGCATCTGCTTTGCGGCGGCGGAAAGAACACGCATATATCCAAACGGTTTGTGACCTATCATAGCGTGTGGCAGAAACGGAAATTTCTTTGGCGACTGGGCAGGAGAAGCAAAAATTTCACCCAGGTGGATTTCAGCTTTCCTATTCTGGAAGAACGGCAGGCGCAAGCTCTGATTCATGCTTTTGCCAATATGAATGAAGACAGCGTTTTGATCTCGATAAAAGAAACCCAGGGTATCTGGGACTATTTCCCGCTATTTGCGCTGTCCTTTGATGAATCGATCCTTATGTAAATTCATTAGGGTTGTAGTATGTGGAAACATAATAATCCATTAGACCGTGTGAGGTGATAAGTACGTTTTTTGTTATATGGACTATGATAATTATCGGCTATGCTGCATTTTGGACAGGGTATGAAAACATTTGTGGAAAGAATGCCGGTAAAAAGCATATGATCCTGCTGATGGCCGGAATCATGCTGACAGGAGTGGCTTTTTCCTTGTGTTCGTTGAATTTCCTAACAGATTTTACGATATACGAAATAACTTGTTTTATCTCAGTTTTTTACGGATTTTCTATCTTAACAGCCAGCCTGCTGGTGGGAAACATTGTGATAGCAGTAAAAAAGAGATGCAAAGACCTGATCAGGTCGAAGGTCTGTCCGCTGGCAGCTTCTGTGATAATATCTTTTTTCTTTGCGACATATTTGCTTACGAAAGTTATACAAACGAATATCAGTTTTCTACTTTAGGTACGGCGATTCGTCGCACTTTTTCTTTTTTAGGAGGAACATTTATGTGTAAAAACAAAATTTGTCTTTGGGACAGCAGCTAAGGCTGACCAAACCGCAATCTGAAAAAATACAAAGAAACCGCAACCTGGACGCTGCACTATGAAGTCAGCAAAACGTCCACCACGCAGCTTAGTGGCCAAGAGGGGCCTTACAGTACGCAAGAAGAAGCCAATGCCGCCGCCGAGGCTGCGAAGAACAACGCCATTGCCCAGCTGCAGAACGAGGCCCAGGCCATGGTCGATGCGGCGATTGCCGCTGCCAAGGCCCAGCTGGCGCAATTCACGATCGAATACGATGAAACGGGTGTTCCTCACGGCTTCGATCCTACGGACAGCAGTTCTGGCTCTGTTTCTGTACCGGCTAACGGCTCTGCAACTGCCGTAGTAAAGAACCAGCCCTGGCAGGCTCACGTCACCTGGGAAAAGCGCGACGCCCTCACGGGCGGCCGAATCACGGAAGATGCCGAGTATGCGATCTATGAGTGGTCCGTCACTGCCAACGAATACCAGATCAGCCAGAATTATCGGGTCACACGCTTGGAAAACGGCTTGTACACGGTCACTGTCACTAACCCGATTTATACGGATTGGGCTGAAGGTTACGTGTATTACACGCAAGACAACCTGGGGAAATTTCGCATCGAAGAACTTACCAGCCCGGCAGGGTACACGGATGCCGCGCTGCAGGATGGAAACTGGGTCGAGCACTGGAGCCAGGAGTTTGAGATCACCGAGAGCGACCAAACCGTCAGCTATACGGGCGGGGACGCGGACTACAACCGTCCGCAGGGCAACAAGGTCATTATCAAGAAGATTGAGGCCCATACCGGCGAAATCATTGAGGATGACGCGGTATTCACGCTCTACCAGTGGAACCAAGCGCGCGGTTTGTATGAAGTGAGCAAGGATTATGCCTTTGTTCGGGATGCCGAGGGCCTGTACACCATTACCAGCCTACATGACGATTGGGCACAGTACGAAGAAGGCAATCTGTACTATGAGGATACGCTGTGCGATGTCCGTGAGGACACCGTCAACAGCGATGGCATCACGACGGAGCATCCGCAATATTACACCGACTATGAGCCGGTCGCTTTCCCCATCGAAGATCGTGCCGTCACCAACGACGGGCAGTTCGTCGTGGTCGAATCCCGAAGCCCGTATGGGTACTACGGCGACTGGACCGGCTCCCGCGAAACCCCAAATTTTGAGATCGAGGACGCCGGAAAACACGCTTATTATATCCGCTTGACCGATGATGGCTCCACGATCACGCTCACAGACAGCGAATATAACGCGCACGTCTTGACGGAAAATAAAGGTGGAACCCTGATCGAACTGGGCAACGGCAACGTAGTGACACTCGATGTGTTCCGACCGGCTCTGGAGGAATACGACGAAGACAACCTGTTCCGCAACAACCCCTGGTACAGCACGGTCGTGTGGGAAAAGCGTGACGCGCTTACCGGCGGTCTGGTTGACGCCGACACCGAGTTTGAGATCCAGGAATGGAACCCCCAAAAAGGCCAGTACGAAAAGAGCACCCACTACCAGGTGGTACGCCGTGACGATGGCAAATACACCGTACACCTGATCGGGGGCGCTTTCTTCCCCGGCTGGGAAGGCAAGCAGGAAGCGTTGTATTATCATCAGGCCAACGAAGGCAAGTACCGCATCGTCGAGCTGAAAGCCCCGGCCTCCTACAATTTGAAAGCCTGGGAGCATAACAACTGGGTCATCGGTTGGAGCGAGGAAATTGTCGTTCACCCGGATTATCCTACTTACGAGTTCCTGGGCGATACAGCTGACTATAATATCATTATGCTTGACATCAACAGCTTTACAACAAGTGTTAAAAATCAGATTCTGGGTTGGCTGTCTTCCATTGGCACCAATCTGGTCTGCCCGATCATCATGGCGGTCGCAGCAGTTTACTGCATCTTTCAGATTCCGCAGCTGTTTAAGGCGCACCGGGACGGTATGAGTGAGGTATTCTGGGACTTTCTTTGGAAGGAAATCATCGGTCTTATTGTCCTCGTGGGCACCGGCGCAATCTGGGCGCTGCTGGCGGCAGGCGTTTTCGGGACCGCCGCATAACCATGTGCCGTGCAGGAAATCCCTGCACGGCATACTCTTTTGCAGAAAGGGCTGAACTATGGAGGCTTTAGGCGAATATATTGTAAATCTGCTCAACAACAGTATCGCAAAGTGGCTCCAGGACCTGTTTCTTGGGTTTATCACAGCAGTCATGAGCTTCGTGAGCGACATGATCGCCAATATGTGGAACATAGAAGTGATAAAGGCCCTGGTGAACTGTACCAGCGGTATCTCGCTGGGGGTATTTGCCGTGGGCGTGATGCTGATGCTGTATGACATCCTGGAAGCCCGGTCGGAGGAAAAGACCGTCTATATGTCCGCCGTAACCAAAAATTTTGTGGCTGGTGCGGCCTTTGCCATGTTCGGATCGCAGTTTATCGCTGTCATGAATCAGGCGATCCTCAATCTGTGCGCGCTGCTGAAGATCAGCGATTCGGTCCGGGACTTTGAAAACAGCGACTTCATGCAGCAATCGTCCAGTGTGATACAGGACGCGATGAACGTCAGCCTGGGCGATGTGCTCGGCGCGGTCATCATCATTCTGGTGGTGCTCATCGGCAGCGGTGTGTTCGTATACAAGGCTGCCATGAGATTCGTGCAGTTCCTCACGCTGGTCCTGATGGTGCCGCTGTATGAGACCAGTATCCTGCGGGGCGACCAGACGGCGTTTTCGTCCTGGTTCCGCCAGGCTATGTCGGTTGGCTTGACCTATTTCTTTGAATACTTTTTGTATTCTCTCGGCATCGCCATGATGGCCAGCAACGGGCTTGGCACACCGCTGCTGGGCGTTGCCTGTCTCGTAGGCATGGGCAGCGTCAGCCGCACGCTGGATAAATACGGGATGTCCAGTGCCGGGCCGCATATCAACCCGACTGGCGCGGCTTATTTTGTGGGCGCTGTCAAAGGGATGATGAAATAAAATTTCCTGTACATTTGCGATCATTCAAGGCATACCGCCTTGAAATTTTAGCATAATTATGATAATATAAGCACAAGGAGGGTGATAGTATGAATACGATTAGACCTGTTTCTGATTTGCGGAATCATTTTGCAGATATTTCAAAGACGGTGCATGAAACGGCGCAACCTGTTTTCCTGACGAAAAATGGTTACGGTGATATGGTCGTTCTGAGCATGGAAGCATTTGAAAATCTGCAGTTTGAGAGCGAGGTATATTTCAAGCTGCAGGAGGCGGAGAGAGAATCCGAGTTGACAGATCAACGCTATTCTTCCAAAGATGTGCTGGACGCGATGAAAGCTGCTATCGGAGGGGAGCAGGTTGTATAAATTAGAGTATCTGCCGGTTGCTCGGAAAGATATGCTTGAAATCGTGCAGTATATCAGCCGGAAACTTCAAAACCCGGACGCAGCAAACCGCCTGGCGGTGGAGCTGGTAAATGCAGCGGAAGGTGTGCTGAAATTTCCGTATGCAGCGCCGGCTTACCATCCGATCCGTCCTTTGAAACATGAGTACAGAAAAATCCTGGTGAAGAATTATCTGATGTTTTACTGGGTGGATGAAGAAAAGAAGCTGGTGACGATCGCTCGCGTCATGTATGCGAAACGGGATTATGGCCGGTTATTGAAGTGATGGAAACAGGGCCGCTGAAAAAGATGAATAAAACAAACGCGCAGGGCACGGCATTTCGCCGTGCCCTTTTTATGCAGATAAGCGCAAAAAATCAAACGAAATTACGTCGAAAACAGGTTGTGCCTATTAGGCACAGTCACCGTAAAAACTGAAAGGAGGCCCTTTTGATTGCATTATACATCACTAATTTTTTTCAATGGGTGCTAAACCTCCTCCTGTATGCCATCACAGTCGGCTATGTGCTACGTCTTGGCTTAGCAATTTTATGTAAGATAAAGCACGCCACTATACCCACTGACAACGGTCCTCTGTTTGCGTTCCGAAGCCTTGTTTTCCTCACGTTATTGGCGTTGATCCTTAAGGTAAACGGTCTCCTTGATATTTACAGCTATTTACATCAAGCCGCCTTTGCCTTGCTTTTCTGTACTGTCTGTTCTATACTGAAAGATATTTTGCGGTACGGAGGGGTGCGCCACTTGATTGATAATTTCATCGACGGTTTCCTGAACTTTGTAGACAACGCAAAGTCCATTTTTGAAAAAGCCGGAAATTTCTTTCTGCTTCACCCCACCGTTATGTATATCGCACTATTTCTTTTGGGTGCCGGAACGGCTCTGGTGGCACAAGAATATTCGGAATCAACTCGCATACTTATATACACTCTGGCCGGTTTTTTAGCGTATTGTGTGTATTTGTCCTATGCCTTGCACTCATGCCGTCGCTTACTGCTTTTGCTTTGTGTTTTTGCTCTTATATACGCAATCCAAGTATCGCTGACGATTATAGAGTTTTCTCATTTGCCAGATGGGATCAGTTTTTTAATTATGACAATCGTATATGTTATTATTTGGATGTTCACCGCGCTCGTTGCAGAATACGAACCCGCACAAATGGTGTTTAAGATCGTAAACACCTTCACAACGCTTGCCGCTATTTTGGGTAATATCCTAATTCCAGTTTTTTCTGTGGAGCTCCTCCCCATAGAGACACTTCTTCCCGGTTACGATAACACGACTGTCATAACTATAGGGTTTAATATGTTCATTTTGCCCTTAGTAGCCGCTGGCTATTTGGCACAACTCGCCAAAGATATATACCAATACCTAAAGCAGCACCATACCTCTGTGGATTGAAGGCGCGACAAATGTCGCGCCTCTTTCTTTGCAAATAAGCGCCAAAAATAAAACGAAAAATCATTAAAAAGTGGCCGTGCCTAATAGGCACAAAATGCGTCTGGAACGGGCACGACGCCCGGAAAGGAGACCTCATGACAACACAAAAATACCTTTGCCCGCCCCGGCTGCAAAAGAAATTTCTTTTGTGGTGGTGGACGGTGCCGGAACTCATTGGCATCGCGCTGGGCGCGGTGCTTGTTTTCTATCTGCGGTCGCCGCAGATATTCACGCTCACCTGTTTTCTGGCGCTGGGTACGGCGCGTTTCGATTTTGAAAACAACCTGTTTGGCGCGCTGAAGATGCGTACTGCGTACCAGTTCTTTACCAAGACTTTTTCCCTGAACACAGCGGCTTCTGACAAAGAAGAAAAGCGCCGGAAAAAGAAGCTGCGCAGGCTCATGAAGTCAAAACTCCCCATGCAGGACCTGCTTCAGTTCCGCTTCGGGGATAACGGCATCTACGGCGGCAGGGATGGCAAAGAACTGTTCCGCTTCTACCGCTATTACCCGCCAAACACCGACGTCATGACCGACGATGAGATCGCGCAGGAGATCGAACAGCTCTGCCGCCTGTTCGATTCGCTGCGCTGCCCCTTCGTTATGTTCGGCACAGATAAGGTCGAGGATATGAGCGCGCTGAAAGCCTACTACCGCAGCCAGCCGCGCCAGTACGATCATATTATCGCAGATGTTATTAACGAGATCGAAAGCACCGAGGCCCGGTCCAGCGCCGTGCAGCGGGCCTACTACTTTATCTACAAGGCGCAGAACGAGGACGATGACATCTACAATCTTATTGCGGCCAAGGGCTATAAGATCGACCGGGTCAAAAATGAAGAACTGGCCGTCCTGCTGCGCAACTATCTGGTACGGGAGTTCACGAACATGGACCTGTACACGATCGCTGAAGAAGTAAAGAATTACCCGGATATGCACAAGGCCAAACCCGCCGTCTACAATAAGGAGATACAGCGCCGCCTGTGCCCGAACCGTATCGACTTCACCAAAGACCACGCCGAGCAGTCCGGCGTACTGCGGCGCACCCTGATGATCAAAAATTTCCCGTCGCAGATCCCGCCGCGCGCATTGTATACGGTAGCCAGCATGCGGAACACCTCCTTCACCATGCGGCTGACGCCGCTGCAAAAAGACAGCGCCCGCAAGCTCATTAACGAACAGATGCGCAATAAGGCGGTCATGGCAGGCAAGCATCAGGTAACTGAGCAGATGGACGCCATGCAGGAGGCCAACGACATCCAGAACTTTTACTCGGAAATTACGCGCAACCAGAACACCGTCTACAGCATCAACATCTATATCGAGATCTATGGCAAGACCCTGGACGCCCTGAACGACCTGGAACAGCAGGTGAAGATCGAGCTGGCCGGGGCAGGTATCACATACGACCAATTGCACTATGAGCAGCGCGGCGGCTTTCAGTCGGCACAGCCGCTGGGCAGCGACCGTTTCCTTCTGTGCTCCAACAATTTGCCCAGCAAGACGGCGGCGGCCCTGTATCCCTTCAGCTATTCGAGCCTCGTCCATCCACACGGAATGCCCATTGGGCGTACCGACCGGGGTGGCCCGGTGTATGTGGACATCTTCCAGCGGGATGATCAGATCACCAATGGCGTTTTCTTCATCTCTGGCTCTGCAGGGCAGGGCAAAAGCTATCTTCAGAAGAAGATCCTCACTTTCCAGGTGGTGCGTGGTGTACATTGCTACATCATTGATCCTGAGAACGAGTACGGCGACGTTACGCGTGGTCTGGGCGGCATCGTGATCGACTGCGCTTCCGGCCACCACAAGATCAATATTTTTGAGGTTCGGCGTATCAAGCTGCAGGATGACGAAGAGGATACCGACCTGCCGGAGATTGCCAGCGACAGCCCGATGTTTTTGCAGCATCTGTCCTGGCTGAAAGATGAGTTTCGTATCATGATGCCGGAAATTCCCGATGCCACGCTGCGGGCACTGATGATTCTGGTACAGGGAATGTATGCGTCGGTAGGCATCGACCAGCAGACGGATTTTTCCCGCCTTGGGCACGGGGACTACCCGACCTTCAGCACACTGTATGCCTATGTGGAAAACCAGATGAAAAAGAGCGATTTTCCCATGCTCACCAAAGAGATGATCGCGGAAGTGCTGCTGTATATCAATGACCCGACTTTTGGTGAATTGTCCAGCATCTTCAACGGCACGACCACCATCGACGTGACGGGCAATCCGCTGATCTGCTTCAGTATGGGGGCGCTGCTGGAAGGCAGCGAACAGCGTCTGCAAGCTGTGGAAAACAACCTGAACACTTACATCTGGTCCATCGTGCTGCAGCGGAAGTTCCAGGTCCTGCTCTCGTTCGACGAGCTGTACCTGTATCTGGAGCAGCCGCTGATGGCCAAGTACATCAGCTACTTTGCCCGCCGCAGCCGCAAGTACAACGCCTGTATCGGCGTGGCCACGCAGCAGCTCGGTGACTGCCTGGACGAATCTGTACGCAAGTACAGTTCGCCCATTATCAATATGAGCAGCTTTAAGTTCCTGTTTTATAGTGGACAAGTCGATCTGCAGGGGATGCAGGAGGCACTGAAACTCACTGATGGTGAGGCCGCCTGCATCAGCGTTTCCAACAAACGGCATTGCCTGCTCAAGGCCGGTAACGGAAAATACTATATGGAAATCGGAACCCTGCCTTTTGAAGCGGAACTGTTCGGCAACAAGGGCGGTGTATGACCCATGGTGGAGAAGCTCATCCTGCTTGTCGCACGGGAGCTGGCAGACGAAAAGCACCACCCGCTGGTCATAGGCATTTTGCTGGCTCCGCTGTTCCTGATCGTCGGCATCATCCTGTTGATCGTGGGGGCAATGTCGTTTTTTACAAGCTACGCATGAAATCGACGTCGCCGTTTCGGACGAGGACCACGCCGCGATGCTGGAACTGGCTAAAGCAAAACAGCCTGTGAAGCACCGGCCGCCCCAGGCCGCGCCGGACACCAGATATGAGCAACTCTCATTGGATGAAGCGCTGGCGCAGAATGCCGCAAAGGACTATGGTTTTGAGTACCAGCTACTGGATCGACTGCGTACCGACTGTGACTACTTCCTGGGCGCTGGCAACAGATCGGAAAAGCAGTTGTGGGCGGGCAGCGTCCAGGGGCAAATCGCAAAAATGCGGGAATTGTACGATCTGCTCCCGGAAAAGCCGGAATGGCTCACGCTGGATGACATCAGCAAGTATGCGCAGCGTATGGAGAGCGGCGGTGTCCTGTCCCCGGCAGAGACCGCCGCAACACCCCCGGATAGCGCGGCAGATCATGCCGTGGAGATCCCGGTGGACGGTGAATGGAAAAAGTTCCAAACCGTGCAGGAAGCGGAACACGCCGCATATCAGGAATGGATCAAAGAAGGCCGCAAGAATGCGGTCAATTACAGCACCACCGGTGACCGTGAGCCGTCGGGCGGCCCCAAGGCCCGGTTCCAGGACAATATCGCTGCTTTGCGGCTGCTGCAGTATCTGGATGCCGACGGCCAGCAGGCCAGCCCGGAACAGCAGCAGGTGCTGGCCCGTTATGTGGGCTGGGGCGGCCTGTCCGACGCCTTCGACGGCAAAAAAGCCGAGTGGGCAGGGGAATATAAAACGCTGAAGGAACTGCTGCCCGCACAGGAATATGAAGCCGCCCGCGCCTCTACCCTGACCTCGTTCTATACGCCGCCGGAGATCATCCGCACCATGTATGAAACGCTGGAGCGCTTCGGCCTGAAGGGCGGCAACATCCTGGAACCGAGCATGGGCGTGGGCGCATTCTTCGCCAACCGCCCGGCGTCCTTCGATACGAACGGCACGATGCTGTACGGCGTGGAACTGGACCCGGTCTCTCATGTGGGAACAGACCCCCAACGCCATGACCCGGCAGCGAATTGAGGGTATGGTGGGACTGCTCTCTGCCACACGGGAACTGATCCAGGCGCAGGTGAACGACTTGCCGGAGGAGGAGATCGCACGTTTGCAGCGACAGCTTTCCCGGCAATATGACGATTATGTAAGCAAATATGGCCGCCTGTACAGCCGCGCCAACAACGCCGCGTTCCACGAGGACAGCGGGTACAGCCTGCTGCGCTCTTTGGAAAGAGTGGACGAAGAAGGAAATTTTGCAGGCAAGGCGGATATGTTTACAAAGCGCACCATCCGCCCGACGCGCGTGATCGATCATGTGGATACCGCCGCTGAGGCGCTGGTGGTGTCGCTTGCCGAACACGGCGGCATCGACCTGGCGTATATGCAGCAGCTTTCCGGCAAAACGCAGGAAGAACTGGTGAAGGACCTGTCCGGCCTGATGTTCCGTGTGCCCGGCATGGGAACGGAAGAAAATCCGGTCTACCAGACCGCTGAAGAATACCTGTCGGGCAACGTCCGGCAAAAGCTGGAACAGGCCCGCCAGGCTGCCGCGCTGGACCCGGTGTACCGGGCCAACGCGGACGCCCTGGCCGCTGTGCAGCCCAAAGAACTGACGGCGTCGGAGATCAACGTGCATCTGGGCACCACCTGGATACCTGCCGACGATGTGCGGCAGTTTGTCCTGGAGCTGATGCAGCCCAATGCCTGGGTGGCGCAGCACATCCAGGTGCATTACGAGCCGGTCACGGCCCGCTGGAGCGTGACCGGCGGCAGGATGGACAGTGTGAACGTCCGCGCCACGGCCACCTACGGCACAAAACGCCGGTCCTTTTACGATCTGTTACAGAGCAGCCTGAATATGCAGCCCGCGAGGGTAGACGACTATGTGGAAGAACCAGACGGCAAAAAGCGGGCTGTGCCCAACGTGAAGGAAACACGTCTGGCGCAGGATAAACAAAAGCAGATTGAGGCCGCGTTCCGGGATTGGATATTTAAGGACCCGGACCGGCGGCGTCGGCTGGCCGCCTACTACAATGAACACTACAATAACCTACGCCCACGTGAATATGACGGCAGTTTCCTAACTTTCCCCGGTATGAACCCGGAGATCACGCTGCGGCCCCATCAGCGCAACGCGGTGGCTCGCATCCTGTTCGGAGGCAATACGCTGGTAGCCCATGCGGTAGGCGCTGGCAAGACCATCGTCATGGGCGCGGCGGCTATGGAGAAGAAACGCCTGGGCCTGTGCAGCAAGACCATGATCGTCGTGCCCAATCACCTGACCGAACAGATCGGGTCCGAACTGCTGACGCTGTATCCGAACGCCAATATCCTTGTGGCGGCAAAGCGGGATTTTGAAAAGGACCGCCGTAAGCTGTTCTGTTCGCGCATTGCCACCGGCAATTATGATATTGTGATTTTGGGGCACAGCCAGTTCACCCGGCTGCCGCTGTCCGATGAACGGCAGCAGCAGTTCCTGCGCGATGAGATCGAGCAGTTCACGGAGGTCATCAATGCGGCAAAAAAAGAGCGCACCGGGCAGGAATTGTCTGTAAAGCAGCTGGAGCGGGCCAAAAAATCTCTGGAATCGCGGCTGGAAAAGTTGATGGACGCCCCCAAAGACGACGCAGTGACCTTTGAAGAACTGGGCGTCGATTCACTCATGGTGGACGAAGCGCATCAGTTCAAAAATCTGGCCGTGCAGACGAAAATGCAAAATGTGTCGGGGATTACAACCGCTGAGAGCCGGAAAGCCACAGACCTGCTCATGAAGTGCCAATACCTGGACGAGATCACGGGCGGCAAAGGCGTTGTGTTCTGCACCGGCACGCCCATCAGCAACTCGGCTGCGGAACTCTACACCATGATGCGCTATATACAGGCGGATACCCTGCGTGAGCATGGCCTGTACGCCTTCGACGCATGGGCGGCCAACTTTGGCGAAACGGTCAGCGCTATGGAGCTGGCCCCCGAAGGGACCGGCTACCGCATGAAAACGCGGTTTGCCAGGTTCAACAATCTGCCGGAACTCATCAGCATGTGGAAGCTGGCTGCGGATGTACAGACAGCCGACATGCTGAAGCTGGAGGTGCCGGAACTGGAAGGCGGCAAACCGACGGTCATCATGTGCCCGCCCACGGAGCTGCAGAAGCATACCATCCAGGCACTGGGCGAACGGGCCGAGGCGGTGCGCGCGGGCAGCGTGGACCCCCACGTGGACAATCTGCTCAAGATCACAACGGATGGCCGCAAGCTGGCGCTCGACCAGCGGCTGCTCAATCCGGCCCTGCCGGACGATCCCGGCAGCAAGGCCAACGCCTGTGCCAACAAGGTCTACGAGATATGGGCGCAGACGGAAGCACAAAAGTCTGCGCAGTTGATATTCTCCGACCTCGCCACGCCGGGCACCGGCGCATGGAATGTCTACGACGACATCCGGGATAAGCTGATCGCAAAAGGCGTCCCGAAAGAGGAGATCGCCTATATCCATGACGCCAACACCGACGCGAAAAAGGCGGCGCTGTTCGCCCGTGTGCGCGCCGGCAAAGTGCGCGTGCTGCTGGGCAGTACACAAAAAATGGGAGCCGGGACCAACGTGCAGAAGAAGCTGATTGCGCTGCACCATCTGGATGTGCCATGGCGGCCCGCCGATGTAGGACGGATTTTGCGGACATTCAAAATAAAAAAGAATGTGGAGGTAACA
>OFMK01001266.1_pt1 | contig 19447 bp, 14 predicted proteins | sample 1541781 | NCBI WGS metagenome assembly OFMK01 (sample SAMN04209250, study PRJEB22552) | human gut metagenome | biome: gut; material: feces | host: Homo sapiens | place: USA: Oklahoma
CGGCGCACGAGCCGTTCTTTCTGACGGCGCGTGAGGCGCTTGAAGCGGTACTCGGCGCTCATGGCCTCGTGCTTCGTCGCGTAAGCCGCCTGCGCGAGCAGGCGCACGGGAAGGCGGCTGCGCGTGTACTTCGCGCCCGCGCCGGCGTTATGCGCGCGCACGCGTTCGGCGACGTCCACGGTGTAGCCCGTGTACCATGTGCCGTCGGCGCATTCGAGCACGTACAGGTAGAACGACGGATCGTTTTCTGCCCGGGGATCCATGCGCGCTACACGAGCACCTTGACGACGATCTTGCGCACGCAGCATGGGGCGTCGAGCGCGCATCCCGGCTTGTGGGCGTCTTCGGGTGCGAGCACGGCCACGTCGCCCGCACGCAGCACGATGGAGCTGGGACGCTCGGGTGTGCAGTACAGCCCGAAATCGGCGTCTTCGTCAAAGGGCTGTACTTTCGCGAGGCCTTCGAGCGGCGCATACTGCATGACCTCCTCGCCCGACACGACGAACTGCACGTCGTAGTAGCGGCGGTGCGCCTCCAGCTGCTTCTCCTCGGCGGGAACCGTGTCGTATTCCTGCACGTTGGCGAACACGGCGTCCCCGTCGATGTCGACGCGGCCGAGCGGGAGCGACCCGAGGTCATCCCTGTTCAAAAAAGCATACGCCTTCTGAAAACGCGCGGCGAGGTAATCGTTGCCAGCGGCATGGTCGAGGGTGGTAACCAGCATGATCGGTCCTTTCGGTACGGGTGCACGGCGCGCAAAGCGACTCGCAGTATACACCCGAGGACGTCAGCGCGGACGCAACAGAACGTTTGCGCATTCCGCTTGAAGTCTAGAAAGGGATCGTGGACGGCAGCTTGAGCAAGGCAGATAATGACCGTATCGACCCTGCGCCGAAGAGACGGCGCCGTTCATCGAAGGAGCGAGGCATGATCAACAAGTTCTGCAAGAAGCCGCTGTGGGAATGCTCGAAAACCCTGTCCGCCGTCGCCCAGGGGCTCGCGCCCGCCGAGACGGTGATCAAGGGCGCGAAGCTCGTGAACGTGTGCACGGCCGAGATCCAGGAGGACGTGGACGTGGCCATCGCCGAGGGCCGCATCGCCTACCTCGGCCGGGCAGACCACTGCATCGGCGAGGACACGCAGGTCATCGATGCGAAGGGGCAGTACATCGCGCCAGGGTTCCTCGACGGGCACATCCACGTGGAATCGTCCATGATGGGCGTGGGCGAATACGCGCGCGCCGTCGTGCCGCACGGCACCACGGGCATCTACATGGACCCGCACGAGATCTGCAACGTGCTAGGCCTCGACGGCGTGAAGGTGATGGAGGAGGACGCGCGGCGCACGCCGCTCAAGACGATGATCACCACCCCGTCGTGCGTGCCCGCCGTGCCCGGCTTCGAGGACACCGGTTCGTCCATCGGCCCGGACGACGTGGCCGAGACGATGGCATGGCCGAGCGTCGTGGGGCTCGGCGAGATGATGAACTTCCCGGGCATCCTAGGAAGCACGGACCACGCGCATGGCGAAGTGGGTGCCACGCTGGAGGCAGGCAAGATCGTGACCGGCCATTACTCCATGCCCGAGACCGACCGGGGCCTGAACGCCTACATCGCCTCGGGCGTGCGCTGCTGCCACGAGTCAACGCGCCCCGAGGACGTGTTGGCGAAGATGCGCCTCGGCATGTACGCCCAGCTGCGCTACGGCTCGGCATGGAAGGACCTGCCGGTGCTGGCCGAAGCCGTGCTGGCGAACGACATCGACACGCGCTTCGCGACGCTGGTCAGCGACGACACGCACCCGCACACGCTGGTGGCCGACGGGCACCTCGACCACATCGTGCGGGTGGCCGTCGGGCTGGGGATCGACGCGGTGACCGCCATCCAGATGGTCACCATCAACTGCGCTCAGTGCTTCCAGATGGACCACGACCTGGGCTCCATCGCGCCGGGCAAGTGCGCCGACATCGTGTTCTTGGACGATCTGGAGGACCTGAGGGTCACCCGCGTGCTGATCGACGGCGACGTGGTGGCGGAAGACGGCCGCGCCCTGTTCGACCTGCCGCCGTTCCAATTCCCCGACTGGGTTACGCACTCGATGCACCTGGGTCGCGAGCTGACGCCCGCATCGTTCGAGGTGCCCGCACCCGAAGGCGTTGCCGACGGAACCGTGCGGGTGCGCGCGATCGAGATCATCCCCGCCAAGGTCGGCACGTTCGAGGCGCATGTGGACCTGCCGGTCGTGGACGGGCGGCTTGAGTCCGACCTTCAGCAGGACGTGCTGAAGACGTTCGTGTTCGAACGCCATCACGAGACGGGCACGTGCGGCTGCGGCTTCGTGAAGGGCTTCGGCATCAAGCGCGGCGCGATGGCGTCCACCGTGGCGCACGACGCGCACAATTTGCTGGTGGTGGGCACGAACGACGAGGACATGGCCCTGGCCGCGAACACGCTGGCCGCCTGCGGCGGCGGCATGGCGGTGGTCGCCGACGGGGAGATCCTGGGGTTGGTGGAGCTTCCTATCGCCGGTTTGATGGACTCGCTCGACGCCGTAACGATGAGCGAGAAGGTACATGCTTTGGAGGGCGCATGGGCCGAGATCGGCTGCACCATGCCGTCGCCGTTCATGACGATGGCCCTGATCCCGCTAGCATGCCTGCCCGAACTGCGCCTGACGAACCGCGGCCTGGTTGACTGCACGACGTTTGAGTTCGTTGATTTGGTGGTGGAGTAGCGATCCGAAGGACGTCTGCGCCTTTCGCAACTCGGCGCAGACGTCCGACGAGCAAAACTCGGAATCAGCGAATCAATCCGCGTTCTCGATAGGAAGCGACGGCAAGGATCGGTCGCCCCTTCGTTAGGGAGCGACAGAACCTGCCGAAACGCTGCTCGATTTCAACCCGGATACCCTGCTTCTACCCGCGCGCCCGCAAGCTGAACGATGACGTGTCAGCGTTCAGCTTGCCAGCCAACCCGAACAGTTTCAACCCGCACTCCCATGCGGGGAGTGACCCGCGCGTTCTCGAGCACGGAGTACACCGCGGTGCCATTTCACCCCGCACTCCCCATGCGGGAAGTGATCTACATCTGTTTCAACGAATCGCGTATATTCCTCATTTCAACCCGCACTCCCCATGCGGGAAGTGACCCCGTGAATGCATAGGACGCCATGGCATCGTAGATTTCAACCCGCACTCCCCATGCGGGGAGTAACTGGCCGAGGCCAACGACAAGGCCGTCAACGCCTACCTGATTTCAACCCGCACTCCCCATGCGGGGAGTGACCGCCTACATGGGTTCGCGCCTTTTCCCCGACATATTTCAACCCGCACTCCCCGTGCGGGGAGTGACCAGGTACTCGACGTTCTGGGTGATCGCGGTGGGATTTCAACCCGCACTCCCCATGCGGGGAGTGACGTTTGCAGCCTTGACGCTTTCGTTCACGTCAGTGCCATTTCAACCCGCACTCCCCATGCGGGGAGTGACTAACGGCATCACGGTCGGCACGCCGGTGCAGCTTTTCATTTCAACCCGCACTCCCCATGCGGGGAGTGACTTGAGCCAGCCGAGACCCTGCGAGAGGCTGCCAATTTCAACCCGCACTCCCCATGCGGGGAGTGACGGTTATCAAAATGCGTCTGTTCAAGTTCGTTTAATTTCAACCCGCACTCCCCATGCGGGGAGTGACCAGCTCGACGAACGCGACGAGCGAAAAGAGGCTATTTCAACCCGCACTCCCCATGCGGGGAGTGACACGGCCTCAGCTCCTCGGTACTGTAAACATAGTAATTTCAACCCGCACTCCCCATGCGGGGAGTGACGCGGCGCTGACTTTTCTTTGGGTCGTCAGCCCATTTCAACCCGCACTCCCCATGCGGGGAGTGACCCATCATGGGCGCTATCGTCGTGGTCGGCATCGATTTCAACCCGCACTCCCCATGCGGGGAGTGACGCCGAGGTGGCTGCCGCGAGGAACGGCGACAACAAATTTCAACCCGCACTCCCCATGCGGGGAGTGACCGGCCACAGGGTATGCATGCATGAGAGCGTATCCATTTCAACCCGCACTCCCCATGCGGGGAGTGACATAGTATTTGCGGCGCATATAACACACTAAGTAATTTCAACCCGCACTCCCCATGCGGGGAGTGACGCTCTCGCGCGATGATTATGGCGTGACTATGTGATTTCAACCCGCACTCCCCATGCGGGGAGTGACCTCCCTGGACTGCCAGAGAACATCTATGAATATGAATTTCAACCCGCACTCCCCATGCGGGGAGTGACCCGAGTACGCGCGCATCGACGGCTTTTACAAGGTATTTCAACCCGCACTCCCCATGCGGGGAGTGACTCAACAGGTCGTAATTGCGGGCTTTAAGGGCCTATTTCAACCCGCACTCCCCATGCGGGGAGTGACGCGGCCGTCGGATATGAGCATCCTCTCGGTTTTGATTTCAACCCGCACTCCCCATGCGGGGAGTGACGCCTTTTCATGGAATTGGGCGGGCGCAGCACGGATTTCAACCCGCACTCCCCATGCGGGGAGTGACCCAGGACAACTTGCGCAACGCTCTGTATACTGGAATTTCAACCCGCACTCCCCATGCGGGGAGTGACTTCGTGCCGGTTGGAATTGAGATCACCAATGAGATTTCAACCCGCACTCCCCATGCGGGGAGTGACCGGGGCGCGCATCAGCGCCCCGCATACTATGAGATTTCAACCCGCACTCCCCATGCGGGGAGTGACCGATCTTGAAGCGCCCATGAACGGCGACATCTGATTTCAACCCGCACTCCCCATGCGGGGAGTGACGCTGCGCCATCGGATAGACGGCGGGCTGATCGTATTTCAACCCGCACTCCCCATGCGGGGAGTGACCTTACCATCGGAAACACTCAGGCGCAGGTGTCGATTTCAACCCGCACTCCCCATGCGGGGAGTGACCTCCGTGTCATGGATGTACTCCGTTTCGGAGTAATTTCAACCCGCACTCCCCATGCGGGGAGTGACCGCGGTCGGTGTTTATGTACCTGTAATAAAGGGATTTCAACCCGCACTCCCCATGCGGGGAGTGACGCCCCACGAGGTCTTGCAGCCCGTAGTCGTTCAGATTTCAACCCGCACTCCCCATGCGGGGAGTGACCGCAATATTATGCGCAAAATTTACTGCCTCGATCAACATATAGCGCCAATAGACAAACAAGGTACACGCAACAAGCGCGTCAGGCATCTTTATGTCACACTATTTGGTGCGAACCTCACGTATGTCATATGCGAGCTTCGTGCTCGCACCATGGTCCTACAATGCCAAGAACCCTTCAGCTTCGTACGTTGGCTTCGCACCTACATGCTCAATCTTCGTCTCATATTTGCTTCCAAGACTGTAGAATCGCAAACTATCTTTCTCCGGATCGATCAGCTCGACGAGCTCGCTCTTGATACGAACCATCGTCGCAGCATCGGCAACGCATTCGAACACTGAGTTCTGGACACGCTGACCGTAATTGACGCAATGTCGCGCCACTTTTCGCAAGCGACGTCGGCCTGCCGGATCCTCGGTATTCACGTCGTAGGTAATCACTGTCAGCATGCCAACCATCTCACTTCCATAGAAACGGCGGGTAGCCGTCTAGATCGCCGCGCAAGCAACGAGCGAGCAACAGCGCCTGCACATGCGGCACAAGCCCCCGGGGGATCTTCTCCTTCAAAAAGGGATGGGTGATCGTCTCCTTCTTTCGCTCTTGCCAAGCGCCGAACAAAGCCCGTCTCCCTTCATCGCCCAACCGAACCTCACCCGATTCCCGCTTTTCAAAATCCTTCGAACTCACCACCCGGTTGTTCACGGCGGAAAGCACGAACCGATCGACGAACACCGGCCGCAGCTCCTCCATTAAGTCCAAAGCAAGCGAGCGTCGACCAGGCCTATCCGCATGCATGAAACCCACGAACGGATCAAGCCCAACACCCTCAAGCGCAGACGCGCAATCGAAAGCCAGAACCGTGTAGAACAGAGACAGCATAGCGTTCATCGCATCAGTCGGAGGACGCCGCGCTCTACCTGTAAAACGAAACGTCTCCCTATCTCGCAACACCAGCTCATCGAACACGCCGAAATACTCTGCAGCCGCGTCGCCCTCAATCCCTCGCAAGGAATCCATCGTTTCACACTCGGCCGCACTACGAAGTGAGCCGTCAAGCCTCATGCTGGTTGCCTTCACCGATCCCGTATCAATACGCAACCCATGGTCGCGCACCGCCCGTTCGAGCACCCAACGACCGTTGTAGAGCTTTCCCACAATGAAATTCCGAGCGATAGCAAGGCTCTTTTCGGTGTCTTCAGACCATGCATACTGCGTTTTTCGCAGCAGCACGTTTCCGCGCTGCTCGCCGTATGCGCCTGCAAGGAAACGACCCTTCCGATCGAAGAACGACAAGCCAACGCCCCGTTCGACGCAAGCACCCATAAGGGCAGGACTTGCACCTCGGTACGAGAAGCAGAGGATGCCCTCGAGCGTATGGAGCGGCACTCGTCCAAGCTCTGCGCCATCGCGACGTACAACCACGTTCTCCCCATCGAGCATGAGATACGCGTCTTCCGTGAACACGTAAAGCGTGTTGAGCAAATGCCTCATAGCTCCTCCTCGGAAAGCCTTTTGGCCACATACTCCCCGACCGTCGCCCGATTGATGGCGCGCGGCAGGCAGAGGTCGTTCAACGAGCACGACCGACAGGCCGAGAAAGGCTTCACCCGTGGCGTATGACGACGTCGATACAAGGCATGCATCTCCTCCGCCATCGAGCCAACCAAGGCGCGCAACGACTCGTCGAACTCCACCTTTTCGCGCGAACGCGTTTCGCCGTAGTAGAGGAACCCAATGGGCACATCCGCCCCAAGCATCTCCTCCAAGCACAACGCCTGTGCGCACAATTGCAGTCGGTCGGCATCGTTCGCCTTGCTCGACCCACGCTTGTACTCCACCGGCACGGCGCGCCAAAGGCCATCCTCTCCTGCGAGAGGATGGCCATGCGTATCCTTATGGAATTCGACGACATCGCACTTCCCTGACAAGCCGAGCGCACGCGAATGCACCGACAAGCCGCGAACGACGAGGGTATCGCCTCGCCGTTCGCGCAGCTCTTCATCATGGGCGCGTTTGTGCATGAGCTCGCCTTGGGCTGTCAACACGTTGTCGGCCCACGCTTGCTCGATATGGATGAGCGCCCACTGTCGTCGGCAGAACGCGAAGTGCTGGATACCGGACAGCGCGAGGAACTCGTCCTCGTCGTACACCGCTACACCATCCTCAGAACCGTGACCCCCTCGGGCACGGCGCCCTCGTCAACGGTGATCTCCTCGTAGTCGTCGATGGAACGCGGAGCCTCCACGCCGGCTTTCTTCTGGGTTGAAACAGCGTCGAACAGCTTGTACGACGGCGCATTGCCAAGCTCGCTGTCATGTTTGAACACCACGAGCGCGCGAACCGCCATCTTGCCGCGCGCAGCCGAATGATCGTGCTCGAACATGTTGACGATAGCATCCCACAGAAGGGCGAGGTCGTCCTCCGAGAATCCCGTCGATTTGCGCGCCAAGTTCGCAGAAACGTAGCCCTCCCCGCGATAGAGCGCATAGGGAACCACGTACTTGCGGCCCATCTCGGTGTTGCTCGCTTCGGCGCGTTCTTCGGTGGTCTTGGCTACGCGCGTGATGGTGATCTCCTGAGGAATGATAGGGTCGACGCTTCGAGCGAACGTCAGCTGCACCGGACCTCGCACCTGGCCGCAGTTGAGCGAGTTTTTCACAAACGTCGTCATCACCGCGCCGAACGTGCGCACGTCGTAGAACGTCGCGCACATGAAGTCGCGAATCTTCTCGTCAAGCTCAGGATCATCCTTCTTGAGCTTCTTTATGTCTTTCGCATCGATGCCAAGCGCTTCGAACGCGCGAGCATCGTTCACGTTGAGAATGGAGCCATCCTTCACGTAGATGTCGAAACCGGGATCGTCCTCCTTCACCGTTTCGACGTAGTTGCGCACTTTGCGCTTCAGGCATACGTCCGTGACGATGCCGTATCCGGTTTCCGGGTCGATGCGCGGCATATTGCCAGCATCCGGGTCACCGTTGGGGTTGCCGTTCTCGACATCGAAGTAGACAACGAAATCGTAACGGTTCTTGATAGGATTGCTCATGGCTATGCCTCCTGGATCTGGTCGGATTCAGCATCGCGCTTTTCAAAGCGCTTTTGGTTTTGATGGTAGTATCCCAAGATGAAATCGCCCTGTTCCTCAAGCGAGAGCCGTTTGGGAAACGCGTCCAACTTGCCGAGAAGCTCCCCGCGCATCTTCTCGTAGTGCACGGCAAGCCCCTTGCTGTCTCGCGAAAGCTTGGTGAGGTGCTTGTCGCACAAGCCGATCACGATCGGGAAGATCACGCTCGGAGTGGCACTCGCCGAATCGTAGTATTTGTTCTTAATCGTCGAATTCAAACCGGGGCTTGCGGCTTCTTGAATGCTCTCGAGCACCGAGAACAACCTTCCCAGCACGTAGGGAGCGTCGGAACGCTCTTCGTTCAGTCCCACGGTGACCTCCTCCTCGCTTCGGTTGCAGTTTTTTATCAGGTATGCCTTGATGATGGCTGCTCGACCGCGCGTCACCTTGCGCGTGCGCCGCTCCTCGTTATCCTGTGTTGCTCGCACGCGCAGGATCGTCTGCTCGAAAAGAGCCTCCGGGTAGCGCTGGTTCCCCAAAATGGAGCGAAGGAGCGCACCGCCAAGCAGCGATGTGGCAGCCGGCTGCTTCGCATTCGGATTCTCGGTTTCAACCAGTAAGCGGTATGGCACGAGGTACTTCTTCTCATACGGAGCGCGCGCGATATCGAGTCTCTCGTAGTGCTGGTACAAATTGTCGAGCATGGCGCCGAACGTATCCCGCTGAAAGAAACGAACCGACAAGCGAGCAGCGTTCGGAGCAAGTCCGAGCACATAGAAGTTGGCATCAGGATCGACCTCCCCAATAGGAAGCCCTTGCGCAAGTCTCTGCATAACCGCGTCTATGACGCGATCGGGATCACCTTTGCCGCTTTCGTTGTCTTTATCGTCGCCACCTCCTGTTTGAGGATTCAAGAAATCGGACATGATGTCGACGCAGGCCTGATCGTGCTTGTCAGCCCAGTACACTACTGTCGTATCGCCGATCCTCATATGGTGCTTGCGATCTGAAAGCAGGTAGTTGAGCGCCGTAGAATAAGCGAACGTCGCGTACTCGCTCACCGGCGCGTTAAGGCCCTGCTCTTCGTCGTGCCCGTAGGATTCAAATGCTCGCGCGTTGAACCCGACGAGCGAAGCACCCATGGCCTGCGCGCCCACAACGCCCTTGATGGCGGGATGCAGCCGGGCAATAGGAGCTTGTTTGCCCGATACTAGACAGGTCATAACAGCCGCGCCCTCCGAGGGCTTTTCGCAGGCCTTTTCCCAAGCCGACCGGATGGCGGGATCGTCCAGCGCGTTCTTGCCGTCCACTCTGAACACGAGATTCCCTCCAGCGAGCAAAGCCTCCCCTGCATCCGTAACGGCCACGCGGGAAAGCGCATCTTCAGGGTTCCACGTTTCGAAGAAACGGCGGATCGCCGCTGCAGACGGAGAACCAACCCCCTGCAAGAACGCGAGATGCCGCTCCCTCGCAGCTTCGAAGCACTGCCGAGCGCGTTCGGGCTTGCCCTTCGCATCGATGCCAAGCAGATAGGTCGCGTTGTCGCATAACAGGTTCGCTGCCACACCCACCGTGCGCTTCACCTGCTCGGGAACCATCATCGTCCAACCGCGCTTCTCATCGGATGGAATAACATTGACCAGTTCGCCCTCGGACGACAGCACCAGCATGAACGCCACCTGACGCGAGCACCACCCCACCCGAGCGATCTTCTCAGGATGCTCTTTAGCGAGCTGCTCGTAAAAGCCGACCAGCGCTTGAAGGATCATCGAAACACCTCGCTTCCCGCCACGTCGATCACCCCGTTGCGCATGACCGCGCGGAAGAACATAGGGGCAATGTTCTTCGGATCGCGGTAGTCCATGTCGTACAACATGAAGCCGAGGTCACGTTCGCTTTCGTCTGCATAGAACCCGCAAGATGACGGAACCTCTTCGCATGCTTTGAAATGCGCCGGGAACTCGCGTGTTCCGAAGTAGGGCATCGAGTAGCACTGCCCACGTTCGAGCCTTCGCCTGATAATGTCCTTGAATTTACCAGCGTTGTCGTCCGGCGTGGCCTTGTCGGTGAGGTCGAAATGAGCCTCTATAACATAGCGAACATCGATGAGGATGAGTGACGCCCTCTGCTGGATATCGTCCTTCGTATTGATATAGGGAAGCTTTCCTCCCCCTGTCGCCGCCGTGCGCATGGTACTGGCGAGCGCTTTCGATTTCACCTCGTTTCGGCGCACGTTCGTGAATCGGATGGGATTGAGCACATGGATACGGTCGATGGTGTAGCGCATGCCCGGATGCCAGTAAATGCTCTCGAGCAGCCCTCTCGCAGCGCTGGGAGTCATCGCGTCGTACGACACGCGCTCCACCGAAAGTTCCGGACGCGTGAAGAGCGCTCGATCGCCCCATACTTCGACGCAAATGCCATAAGCCATAGGACACCTCCTTCCTGTACGTTTTACTCTTTTCTACCGCTCGATTCTTCAGATGATCGAGATCCTTGATTTCATAAAATTATCAAGGTGCTTATACATGCAGCATACCAGCTTCGAACTGCACGCGTGGGACTGTTCTGGTACAACTTTGAAAAAGCTCGGCTTTTCGGCCGCTACAAGAACAAGCCCTTTCCTCCAGCCTGCGAGGCATCGAGTCCCGTTTCTTCGCTGTAGAGGCCGGTATCCACCAACTCGTATGTATCCCCATCCAGCAATCTGATGGCACCCGTGCTCTGCAACGCTTTGACGTCATTGTCGTAGAGACTCACCGAATAGCGCGCCACCCGGCGCATCGAACCCCGGGAAGCGACTCCCACGCGAAGCTCGTGAAGCTGCTGCGCTATCGCGGGATCAGGAACGATGATGGAGCACGATCCGTCTTCGATCATACGGAAGCGATCGGCGGCATGCTTGAAGGGGATAAGGGGAACCGACTTGCCTTCATGGAACTCCGCCCGACCAATTTCCGTGAGGTCCTCGAGCACGCCTTCCGCATCCAGCCGGTCGCGGCGTATATCGTGCAACTGTTCAAAATACGACGCGATCGCCCCAAGCGAACCGATATCGCATGCGACACCCTCTTCCACCGCCTCGGCAGCTCGGATGTCGACCCCCATCTCCAGCATTACCGAACGCGCGATCGCGCATTTTTGACTAATATCATTCGGAACGCCGTACCCCGTACCCGGCTCGAACAGGTAGACGACGCTCTCGTAAACAGGATGCCTTCCCTCGCGGTTGCATCGACCAGCACATTGAACCATGCTGTCCACTCCGGCAAGCGCGCGGTACACGATAGGAAAATCGACATCGACACCGGCCTCGATCAAGCTCGTTGCGATCACCCTGCAGGTTTCTCCTCGAACCAGCCGCAGGCGTATCTCGGCGAGCGCCTTCTCTCGATGAACCGAATGCATGAGCGTGGACAGATGGAACACGCCGTCTCCGTCATCCGACGACGCTTGCACCAAATCATAGAGGGATTTCGCCTGACTTCGACTATTGACGACGCAAAGCACTTGTTCACGAGAAGACAACCTGTCAGCGAGCACCGCATCTTCGATCTTGCCGATGAAGCGATACTCAGTGCGCCGCAAACGCTCGTACAGAGCTTGCGGCTCGGGAGCGATCTCGCGCACCGGACATCCGTACAAACCGAACATCTTGTCTAGCGACGGCTGGGTGGCCGTGCAGAGCACTACCGTGCATCCATAGCGGTGAACCAACTCGGCCAGCGCCCGCACGCAAGGCAGCAGCTGCTTCGCAGGGAGCATCTGAGCCTCGTCGAGCACGATCACGCTGTTCGTGATATTGTGCAATTTGCGGCAACGCGACGTTTTGCTGGCGTACAGCGATTCGAAAAGCTGCACATTCGTTGTGACCACGACGGGCGCATCCCAATTCTCCGTCGCAAGTCGCAACAGCCCTCCATCTTCGCCCGCATTATCGAAATCGAAGTTGCCATGATGTTCGAGAACGTTGTTCGCGCCGACCACCTTGCGAAACACCTCGGCGTTCTGCTCGATGATCGACGTGTAGGGTACCGCATAGATGACGCGTCGCATATTATGCCCGTCAGAGAGCGCATGCCGCAAAGCGAAGCGCAGCGAGGCGTACGTCTTGCCGCCGCCGGTGGGAACCGTGAGCGAGAAAACGCCTGGAGCATCCGATGCCGATTCGGCACACGCGTCCAGAATAGAGCAACGCGTCTTGCTGAGTTCGGTTCGAGGAGGGTAGAACGATTGGATCACGCACTCGAGGCGCTCGTTCAATGTTTCGAGCGAATCGGCGTTCAGATGCTCGCGCGCCGACCCCTTCATGAAGCGCTCCGTGCAGAGGAAGTCCGCATCGACCAGACACGAGAACACCATGCGCGTCAAAAAGGCGATCGAGAAGGGATCGAAATGAGCCATGTTGTCGAAAGTGACCGATTCCGTCTCGGGCAGCTCGACCTCGCGAGCATAAGCGCGATAGTCGGGAAGCTGGCGATGCTCCGCTTTGCGAAAGCGTCCTATCAGCGACGGTCCATCCGGTTCGGCCAATGATCCGCTATCGGGCAGGCCTCCGTGGTGTCCCGCGATGCAGAAGCCGAGCAGTGGCAACCCGGCCCGCTCATATAGCTCATAAGCCCCCGCCGTGGAGTGGTCCACCTTGCGGCCGTCACGGAGGATGCGGTTCTGGAATTCTGCGGAGTACTTGCCGATATCGTGGGCCATGCCTGCCGCATAAGCCCAAGACTCGGCTCCGAACGGCCGCGCGAATTCAGCCGCCATCTCGGCCACCTCGCGAAGATGGTCGGCCACTTCTTCGATACGCCCATCTTCGGCAACATGGGATACGTACATGAATACCTCCCGTCAGTTGGCGCAATCGCGCGCCGTTCAGCTATAAAATATAACTCATCTTGACATGCATAAGCTCTCTAATCATTTTTATAGCTCTCGATGATACTCTGGAAACTGTTTTCGCATGTCCCCCAAGCGGGACTTGCAGAAAAGCGTTTTCGTTTATCATTGAAAGAATGTCTAATCCAAAAAACAGGTGCATGAAGCATGCCCGAAGAACAACCGGGTTGTACAATACCCCCATGTCCCTCACCACCGACATACGCTCCTACCAACCCTTCAACCAGCAGGAGGCATCCGATCGCGAGGTTATCCTCCGACAGCTGGAAGCCGACCCGCGGGTCTTCCAACGCGACTCGCTCGCGCATATGACGTGCTCGATCTGGACGGTCGACCCGACCGCGACCAAGACGCTCATGGTGTTCCACAACACGTACGGGTCGTGGAGCTGGATAGGCGGGCACGCCGACGGAGAGCGCGACCTGGAACAGGTGGCGCTGCGCGAATTGGAGGAGGAGACCGGCGTCGCCGACGCGCGCATCGTGCCGTGCGGGCCGGGGAACATCTTCTCGCTCGAGGTGCTCACCGTGGACGGGCACGAGAAACGCGGGCGCTACGTCAGCTCGCATGTACACCTCAACGTGACGTATCTGGCCGTCGCGTCGCCCGACGACCCGCTGCGCGTCAAGCCCGACGAGAACAGCGGCGTGCGCTGGATGGACCTCGACGAGGCGCTGGCCGCATCGACGGAACCGTGGATGCGCGACCGGATCTACCGCAAGCTCGTCGACAAGCTGGCCGCGGTCGACCTCGAAATGAGACGTTAGCCCCGTCCCTTCGCCTCATCCCAAAGCTCGCGGGGAAAATAGTACGATTCGAAGTCCTGCATGAGGCCGTCGGGGGTTGCTTCGGCGCCGTGGATGGTGCCCTCGTGGACGAAGCCCGCCTTCTCGATCACGCGGCGCGAACGATCGTTGAACGTGTAGTGCGTGCACGTGATCAGGCCAAGCCCCAGCTCCTCGAAGCCGTAGCGCAGCATCTCGTCCGCCGCCTCGGTCATGCAGCCCCGCCCCCATGCCGTGCGCGCGAGCGCATAGCCCAGCATGAGGCAGTCGACGTTGCGCCGCTGCGGATCGCGGATGAGGCCGATCGACCCGATGCACGGCCCCGTGGCTCCCGTCCCCGCGCCCGTCTTCTCGAAGATGCCGAACACATGAGGCTCGCTCGCGATCACCTCCACGAACATGCGCGAGTCCTCGCGCGTGCGGTGCGGGGCCCATCCGGCATCGGGCCCGACGGCGGGATCGCTGCAGTAGGCGTACACGTCGTCGATATCGTCGGAAACGAGCGGGCGCAGCACGAGGCGCTCGGTCTCGAGCGCAGGGCACTCCCCCGACGTCTCCGCCAGAATCGCCGGCGGACAACCGGGATGCCGCGCCTCGCCGGCCCGAACACAAGCCGCGAACCACACCTCGTCGAGCACCCGCACGCCCGCCTCGCGCAAGGCGCGCGCCGCCACGCCGTAACCGGGCACGAGCTCGCCGGCGAACGCGCCGTCGTACACGAGGCCGCATCCGCACGAAGGGCTCTTCGCCTTGAGCACGGCCAGCTTGCACCCCTGCTCCTTCGCCAGCTCCACCGTCTTGGCGGCTCCGGCCAAAAACGCGTCCGTGACGTCGACCCCGTCCGCGTCCGTCACGCGCAGCGCGCGCTCGGCGGCGGCGATCTCGCAGGGGGCATGCGGCACAGGCAGCCCGCCCAGCACCTCGGGGCACACGGGAACCATCTCGCAAGCGTCGTGCAGCTTCAGCACGTCCTCGCAGGGACGCGACTTCCCATCGTAGCGGCACGGCTCCCCCAGCAGGCATGCGCTCACGGCTATCGGCATCGCTCGTCCTCGTTTCGTCGAAAAACCCAGTATAGCAAAGCCCGCGACTCCGCTGCGTTAGCGCGTGCGCGCGAACACTAGAACCGTGGCGACGGCCGCGAACATGGCCAGCGCCGCAAGCACGCCCACGAGCGTCGTCGCGCCCACGAGCGCGCCCATCATCCCGCTAAGAACCGCCGATCCCGTGTAGCCGATGAGATTGATGGTCGACACCACCGTCGCCGTGCTGCGCATGTCGGCCCGCGCGAACAAGAGGCGCAGGCTGCCCGACAGGCACATGCCCGTGGACAGGCCGAACAACGCCACCAGCACGAGGAAAGCGCCCAAAGCCCCGGCCGCCATCGCTACGCACATCGCGCACGTGAACACGAGGAGCGCCGCCATCGAAACACGCAACGACACGCCCGACGGCATGCGCGCCTCAAGCGGCGCCCCCAACGCGCTGGGCGCCATCGACAGCGCGAGGATAGCCGATGCCATGAACGGGTCGCTCGAACCGAAGCATTCCGCCGCCACCGGCGAGCTGAACGATTGGAAGAACGTGCCCACGCCCCACGACGCGACGTAGGCGCACGCGGCGATGGGCAGCACACCACGCAGCTTCGCATCCACGCCGATCACCGGCTTGCAGGCGGTTCGCAGCGGCACGCGGCTGACGACCGTTTCGGGAGCCGCGGGAATGAGGATCGCGCCCAGCGCCAGCAACGCGATCATGATCCAATAGATCAGCGCGTGCTGTTGGGTGACCAAGGACAAGAACCCCACGGCCAGCGAGCCCGCCATCACGCCCAGCAGCGCGCCGCAACCGGCCACCGCCAGCCCGAACCCCTCGTAGCGCCCCACGGCGGAATCGACGACCAGCGCCGAAACGGCGCTCATGGCCAAGCCGCACGACACGCCCTGCACGGCTCGCGCAACCAGCACGATCGTCGGATCGGCCGCTCTCAAGAACAGGAAACAACCGAGCATGGCAAGCAGCAGCGACGCCGCCGCCAAGGGGCGCCGTCCCGCCGCATCGGACAGCGATCCCGACAAGAACAGCGTCAGCACGACGCCGAACAGGTACATGAGCATGGTGGCGGAGATGTCGGCGTCGGTGAGCCCGATCGCCCCTTTGTACTCGGAGTACAAAGGGATAGGCACAGCCGAAGCGGCGAACACGGTGACGAAGGCGAACGTGGCGATGACGAGGCCTCGCACCCCTTGCCGAGGCTGCGAGGATTCCGACGCGTCGACTGCATGCGCGAGCATGGCACCATCCGTTCGTTCACCGCGAATTACACCCGCGCTCTTCCCTGCGAGGAGCGATTGCGGACAGCATAGCATTCCGAACGGACGCAGGGAACACCCGCGTTCGCCCAACGCGGCGCGCACGGTTCTGGATTTCTGGTACCATTGTACGGATGTTCTGCAATGCTTTCGAGGGAGGGCCGCCGCACCGCATGCTATCCGAAGACGACATCAGCAGGCACTGCCATGCGCGCACGTTGCAACGGGCACGGTCCATCGCAGCCTCCGACCGCAACATCCTCACAAAGCAGGTCCGCTACAACCCTCCCGAGACCACGCTGTCCGCGTTCGTTGCCAGCAGCAGCGGCTGGAACGACCGTTACCGCACCTCCGTCACCTTCGACGAGGACGAAGGCGACCTGGTCGACTACGCCTGCACCTGCCCCGCCTACCGCGAGTATGACGGCATGTGCAAGCACTGCGTGGCTCTGGCGTTGACGTATCTGGACGCGCCTGAGAAGTTCATGGGCTACCGAGCCCATCGCGCGCCGACCACGTCTTCATGCCTGCTCGAGCTCATGGAGCGCAGCAAAGCCGCTGCAGAAGCTGAGGAACAGGGCGGCATCGATCTGGAAGCAACCGTCGTGTACGGCTATCGGTCGTGGTCGGCGCACTTCAAGGTCGTCGGCCCCCAGGGCTCCTACGTCATGAAGAGCATCTCGGACTTCGTCGGCCGCATGCGGCGCGGCGAGCGGTTCTCCTACGGCAAGAAGCTCGCGTTCACGCACGTCCCGGCGATGCTCGCCGAGTCGGCGCGCCCCATCGCCCGGTTCCTCGACCGCGCCGTGGCGCTGCGCGAGCAGGCCACCGGCAGCGCGTTTTGGCGCTACCGCGGACGCGACGAGATCGGACGCGACCTCGACCTGTCGGACTACGAGCTCATCGAGCTGTTGGATCTGCTGGACGGCCGCCCCTTCACCGTCGAAGGCACCGACTACGGAACGCGCTCCCTCACCCGCGCGCATGTCGTCAGCGCCGACCCCGATGTCGAGGTCTCGGTGCGGCGCACCGACGACGGCGGCTACGCCATCGAAGCCGACGAGCTGCCTTTCGTGGCGCAGGGCGACCGCATGTACCTGTGGCAGGGCGAGACGTTCTTCCGCTGCTCGGCCGACTTCGCGCGCACGGCGGGCTTCCTGCGCACCGTGTACGAGAACGACGATGCCCGCCTGTTCGTCAGCCTCGCCGACATGCCCCTGTTCTGCGCCACCGTGCTGCCCGCCATCGAGAAGCGCCTCCATGTGGAAACGCCGACCGAGATCGGGCTGTTCCGCCCCGTGCCGTGCAAGCTGGAGTTCTACTTCGACAAGACCGACCGCGACGTCACCTGCGACGCGCAAGCCGTGTACGGCGAACGCCGCTATCCGCTGCTCGACTCCCCCGCTCGCGACGAGGCGGGCCCCCTGCGCGACGAGAAGCTGGAGGGTCGCGCGAGGCGGCTGGTCAAGCAGTATTTCGACACATTAGAAGCTCCCCCATCCATCATGCTGAGCGACGAGACGGCGGTGGCCGACCTCGTGTTCGGCGGCCTTGTCCAGTTCCAGGCGCTGGGCCAGGCGTTCACCACGCCCGCGTTCGACCGGCTGCTCGTAGACAAGAAGCCACGCATCTCGGTGGGCATCTCGCTGGCGGGCAACCTCATCAACCTGGCCGTGTCCACCGACGACCTGCCCCCGGCCGAGGTGGCGGCGCTGCTGGCGAGCTACCGGCGGCGCAAGCGCTTCCACCGTCTGAAGAGCGGTGCGTACCTCGATCTGACGGAGTACGACCTCGCTCAGCTCGACCACCTTGCGGAGGACTTCGGCTTCACGCCCAAACAGCTGGCCGCAGGCGCGGTGGAGCTTCCCGCCTACCACGCGTTCTACCTCGACGAGCAGTTCAAGGGCGCAGAGCGCAACCGCTCGTTCATGCGCTACCTGGAAAGCTTCCGGGCATCGGCCGGCGAGCCGTGCCCGGTGCCCGACCAGCTGGCCGCCACGCTGCGCCCCTACCAGGCGGAAGGGCTGCGCTGGATGAGCGCGTTGGCCGACCGCGATCTCGGCGGCATCCTGGCCGACGAGATGGGCCTGGGCAAGTCGGTGCAGCTCATCGCGTTTCTGCTGGCACGCCAGAGCGAGGCGCGCGCCGTTGGGCCCAGCCTCATCGTGTGCCCCGCCTCCCTCGTGTACAACTGGATGGCCGAGTTCGAGCGCTTCGCCCCGACCCTAGACGTGCGCGCCGCGGTGGGCGCCAAGCGCGAGCGCATGCGCATCCGCGCCGAGGCGTGCGAGAGAGACGCACGCGAAAGCGAGCTTGCCCGCGACGGGCGCTGCTGCGACGTGCTGATCACCTCCTACGACCTGCTGCGCATCGACGCGGAGGACTTCGCCCGGCGCGAATTCTACTGCTGCGCGCTCGACGAGGCGCAGTACGTGAAGAACCACGCCACCAAGACGGCGCGCGCCGCGAAGCGCGTGCGGGCGCGCCACCGCTTCGCGCTGACCGGAACGCCGATGGAGAACCGTCTGAGCGAGCTGTGGAGCATCTTCGACTTCCTCATGCCCGGGCTTCTGGGATCCTACATGCGCTTCCGCGAGCACTTCGAGCTGGACATCACCGGAGGCGACGAGGACGCCGCCCGCCGTCTGCGCTCCCTCGTGGCACCGTTCATGCTGCGCCGCTTGAAGGCCGACGTGCTGCAAGACTTGCCCGACAAGCTGGAATCGGTGGTGTACGTCCCCATGGAGGCCGAGCAGCAGCGCCTGTACGCCGCCCACGAGCAGCAGCTGCGCGACGCGCTGACCCTGCAGAAGAACAACCGCAACAACAAGCAGTTCCACGAGCGCAAAGTGGAGGTGCTCGCCGAGCTGACGAAGCTGCGCCAGCTGTGCTGCGACCCGCGCCTTCTGTACGAGAACTACGCCGGGCACGCGGCAAAGCTGGACGCCATCGCAGAGATCGTGGAATCGGCCATGGACGCCGGCGAGAAGACGCTTGTGTTCTCCCAGTTCACAAGCTTCCTTTCGCTGATCGCCGAAGTGCTGGACGCGCACGGCGTGCCCTACTTCACCATCACGGGAACCACGCCGAAGAAGCGCCGGCTCGATCTGGTGAACGCGTTCAACGACGACGACACGCCCGTGTTCCTCGTGTCGCTCAAAGCGGGTGGCACCGGGCTCAACCTCACCGGCGCGTCGGTGGTGGTGCACGCCGACCCCTGGTGGAACGCCGCTGCGCAGAACCA
>OFMK01001287.1_pt1 | contig 19210 bp, 15 predicted proteins | sample 1541781 | NCBI WGS metagenome assembly OFMK01 (sample SAMN04209250, study PRJEB22552) | human gut metagenome | biome: gut; material: feces | host: Homo sapiens | place: USA: Oklahoma
GCCGCACAGCGCCAGCCACTGGGCCATGCCCGCGCTCACGGCGTCGGGCGTGGCGGGCAGCAGCAGCGCAAGGCCGCCCGCGCGTTCCACCGCGCGCACGTAATCGTGCCCTGTGGTATAGGCGGGGTGCACCTCCCGCGTGCAGGCCGCGATGATCCCGATTACCGGCTTCATGCTTTCACGCTTCCCTTCGGCGCGGCGCAGGCTCTTCGCCCGCACGCACACATACTCTCTATTGATTTATTCCATTGTTGTTGGCCTTGTGTCAAAGCCTCTGTTGGCGGCGTGTTGGAACGCGCCGGAACAGCCTTGAGATAACAATGTGTTGGCAAGCGCGGAGGCGCTTGCCGGCCAACCGGTAAAAAGCCTGCCGCCATGCCGTTTCCGTCGTATGGGGCAGCCGGCTTTCGGCCTGTTGGCAAGCGCGGTTTTTGCGTGGTCGCCGGCACGGCTTCGGTATGTTGGCTTGCCCGCGCGCCGCGTGTGAGCCGTGGGCTACCTTCCATGTCGATTTTCCCGCCCGCGCCATCCGCCTTTCAAGCGCGCCGCAAGCGCTTTTTTACCATCAGCCGAAGGGATGCACCACACCCGTGTTTCCGCTGCTCTGGGGAGTGGAGGAAGCGCCGCCCGCATCCGGCGTGCCCGAGCCGCCGTCCCCGGCGGGCTGGCTCACGGATGCATCTGTTCCCGGCACGGAAGCCGGCTCTCCGGAGCTGGCACTGGTACTGATACTGGTGCTGCCGCTCACAGGCAGCGCGCCGCCCGCGCCGTTCCCGCCGCCCAGTGAAAAGTGTGTGAAGAAATACCAGCACGCCACGGCCAGCGCAACCAGCAGCACGGCCAGCACCGCGATGGGCGCGGCATATTTGCTGGAGCGGCGCTTTTTCAGCGGTGCGTTCCAGTCAAAATCAGAGTTTGCCTTGAACATCCGCGCCCGGTCCACAGGCTGCTTCTGCGCCAGGCGGCGCACCATGTCCAGCGCCGACAGCGCCACCACCTTACCCGCGCCCTCGCCGTTCTTGATGCGCTTGATATACACATAGCCCCGGTGCGCCACAGCCAGGTAAACCACCTCGGCTCCGGTGCCCATGCCCACGCTGGCAACGCCGAAATCCGCATGGGCGAACCGGGCGGCCGCCGCCGCGCGTGCCGCCGCGATCTGCGGCGCATTGCCCTCCTCGGCATATTTGTAGACGGCATTCTTGATCTTCGCCACAACGCGGGAATCGTTGTAGCTGCCGTCGCCGAAATCAAATACGCTGGGGCCGCGCTTGGTGTGGGAGAATTCCTCCGCCAGCAGCGCGCCCGTGGCGGGGTCCGCCGCAGCGATGGTGGATTCGCTCTGGATCAGCTCGCCCGCCGTAAAATACGCAAGGCTTCCCTTGCCCCGGCCGTAGGCCGCGGGGCCCAGCGCCAGCTCGAACTGCTCGGCCACGTTCTCCGTCAGCTCGGTGGCGGCGGCCTGGGCATACGCGCGCGCCGTCACAACGATCAGCACCTCGCCCGCCTGCCCGTACAGATTCAGGCTGGTGTCCTGCATGTGGGCCAGCTGCTTTGCCGTCTGCTTGAGCGCGTTCATGTCGGGTTCAAACGTGCGCACGACCAATTGCTTTTCCACATTCTTCTCCATAGGTTGCATGCTGTGTCCTCCTTGCCGCCCCGCCGGGATCTTTGCCGCCGGGCCGCTTTTTTATTTTTTCACGCCGGCTCCGGCGGTTCTGGTATGCTGCATGCGGGCGCTATACGTCCCGCGCAGGCGTGCCTTTCTGCATCAGATGGGCCGGCTCCTCCGCCGGGAAGGCCGTGCAGGCCGGCTGCGGCAGGCCCAGCGCCAGGCGGCGCACCATCTCCAGCGCGTGCTGCGTGCTGGACAGACGCACCACCTCGCGCGTGCGGCCCGTGATAACGAGCTTCTGTACATAGACGGTATCGGCACTGCAAGCGGCCAGATACACAAGTCCCACGGGCTTTTCCGGCGTGCCGCCGCCCGGCCCCGCGATGCCTGTGATACCCACGCCGAAATCCGCCCCGGCGGCTTTGCGCACGCCCCGGGCCATCTCGGCGGCTGTCTCGGGCGATACGGCGCCGTATGCCTCCAGCGTTTCATGCCGCACGCCCAGCATTTTTTCCTTAATATCGTTTGCATAGGTACACGCGCCGTAGGCGAACACACCGCTTGCGCCGGGCACGGCCGTGATGCGCTGGGACAGCATGCCGCCCGTGCAGCTCTCCGCCGTAGCCACCGTAAGGCCCCGTGCGGCCAGCTCCTTCACCACCACTTCCTCCAGCGAATCCGCGTCCATGGCATAGACGCAATCGCCCAGAATATCGTAAAAATGCTTCGCATAGTCCAAACACATGCGCCGGGCCTCGTTCTCCGACGCGGCCTTGGCCGTGATGCGGATAACGACCTCGGCCGTCTTGGCATAGACGGCGGCCGTTGGGTTGGCGTTTTCCAGCAGATGGCCGATCCTGCTTTCCAGATGGCTCTCGCCCACGCCTGTGACGCGCAGCGTCACCGAGTGCAGCACGCTGTCGCTCATGGCAGCCAACCAAGGCTTGACGCTGTTCAGGAACATGGGCTGCAACTCCTTCGGCGGGCCGGGCAGCAGCACAGCATATTTGCCGGGCGCGGCCTGGTCCTCGAAGATCATGCCCGGCGCAGTGCCGTTAGCATTGGGGATCTTGCGGCCATGGGTGGGCACCATGGCCTGCTTTTTGTTGTTTTCAGGCATCGTGCGGCCCCATGCCGTGAAAAACGCGCGGATCTTCTCCAGCTCCGCTTCATCAAAGCGCAGCGTGTCGCCGAAAGCGCGGGCCACGGTCTGTTTGGTCAGGTCGTCCTCCGTGGGGCCGAGCCCGCCGGAAAACACCAGCAGGTCGCTGCGGCCGCGGGCCTGGCGCACCACGCTTTCCAGCCGGGCGGGATTGTCGCCCACCACTGTCTGAAAGTGCACGGTAATGCCCAGCGCCGCAAGTTCACGGCTCAAAAACTGCGCGTTCGTATTCAGGATATCGCCCAGCAGCAGCTCGGTGCCGACGGCAATGATCTCAGCTTCCATATTCGTCATCCCCTGGTTTGCAGAAAATAAAGAGACCCGCTCACAGGTTCACATACACCACTTCAGCCTGCGCCGCGGCCTGTGCCTCCAGCTCAGCCAGCCCCGGCATGCCCGCCTCCGCGGCCTCGATCTCGTCCAGATGGGGCTTCGTTTTCGGGTGGGGCGGCGTGAAGATGGTGCAGCAGTCCTCATAGGGCAGGATGCTCGTCTCGTAGGTGTCGATCTTCCGTGCGATGTCGGTGATCTCCGTTTTGTCCATGCCGATGCACGGGCGCAGCACAGGCAGGCTCTGGGCCGCGTCCGTGCAGGCGATGGCCTTCAGCGTCTGGCTGGCCACCTGGGCCAGGCTCTCGCCCGTGACAATGGCGTCCGCGCTCTCTTTTTCGCACAGAACCCTGGTGATGCGCATCATGCTGCGGCGCATCAGCACCGTGAACAGGTCCTCGGGAGCGTTGTCGCGGATATGCTCCTGCGCGGCGGTGTAGGGCACCACATATACGTTCAGGTTGCCGGTATAGGGCGTGAGCTTTTTGGCCAGCGTCAGCACCTTCATGCGGGCGCGCTCGCTGGTATAGGGCGGGCTGGCGAAATGCACGCAGGCCAGCGAAAGGCCGCGCTTCGCCATCATATACGCGGCCACCGGGCTGTCGATGCCGCCGGACAGCATCAGCGCCGCCTTGCCGGAGGTGGACACTGGCAGGCCGCCCGCACCGGGCTTTTTGCCGCCGTGGACATACGCCGCAAAATCGCGGATCTCCACCGTCACATTCACGTCCGGGTGGTGCACGTCCACCTTGAGGTGGGGATACGCCGACAGCAGCACGCCGCCCAGCTCCCGGGCGATCTCCATACTGTCCATGGGGAACGTCTTGTCCGAGCGCTTGGCGCTCACCTTAAACGTCTTTGCCGCCCGCAGCGCGCCGCACAGGTATTCCTTCGCGGTGTCCGCAATGACAGCAAAGTCCTTGGGGCACACGGCTGCGCGGCTGATGGCCGCGATGCCGAAAATTTTGCCGATGCGCTCCTCCGCCGCGTCGATGTCCTCATCGCCCGCAGGCTCCGCGTACATCGTGCTCTGCGCCTTGTAGATTTTAAAATTCCCCAGGGATTTCAGGCGGCGGCGCATGGTCTTGAGCAGCACGCTCTCGAAGGTGGCGCGGTTGAGCCCCTTCAGCGACATTTCGCCCTGATAGGCCAGAATGATCTCTTTCATATTCTGCAAAATTCCCTTTCGTTAAAGTAAAGGCGGCCGCCCTTACGGGCGCTTCCACAAGAAAACAAAGCCGCGAGTTTCTGCCGGGCGGGCGCGTCCGCCCCCCGTCAGCGGCGTATTTTCGCCAACGTACGCATGCCCTCGGCCAGCGCGTCCAGCAGCGCACGCACATCCTCCGGTGTGCTCTCGCCGGAAAACGAGACGCGCAGTGCGGTGTCCACACGGCTTTTCGGCAGGCCCATGGCCGTCAGCGTATGGCTGGCCTCGCCTCTGCTGCATGCCGAGCCGCTGGATACATACACATCCCGGCTCTCAAGGAAATGGAGCATCGTCTCGCTTTTGACGCCCTCCACCGAGAAATTCACAAGTTCGGGCAGCGCGTCCGCCGGGCTGTTCAGCACAATACCCGGCATTCCGGCCAGCGCGTCCCGCAGCGTTTTATTCAGCGCCGCGATGCGCCCGGCGCGGCCTCTGTCCGCCAGCATCCGTTCAATAGCCCTGGCCATGGCGGCGATATAGGCCACGTTTTCGGTGCCCGGACGGCGCTTTTGTTCCTGCCCGCCGCCCAGAAACACGGGGGCCAGATTGTAGCCGCGGCGCACATACAGCGCGCCCACGCCCTTGGGCGCGTGGATCTTATGCCCGGACACCGCGTAGCTGTCGATGGCCGTTCCGTTCAGCCTCTGCGGGACCTTGCCCCACGCCTGTACGCCGTCGATGTGTACGGCCGTGCGGCTGTTTTTTTCCTTCACCGCTTTGGCCAGCGCGGCCACGTCCAGAATGGAACCGACCTCATTGTTTACATGCATGGCTGTGACGAGGGCTGTTTTGGAGCCGACGGCCCGTACCAGCGCCCCGGCGTCCACATGGCCGGAGGCGTCCGGCCTCACGACGGTGACGCGCCAACCCTCTTTTTCCAGCGCGGCCACGGGATTCTGCACGCTGGGGTGTTCGTAACCCGTGACGACAATGTGGTCCGCCCAGGCGGCGCGCGCCTTCACCGCGCCCAGAACAGCAAGGTTATTGCCCTCGGAGCCGCAGGCCGTGAACACGATCTCCCCCGGCTGCGCGCCCAGGGACGCGGCCACCGTTTCCCGCGCGCCGGACAAAACGAACTCGCTCTGCGCGCCGGGCGCGTACAGCGAGGACGGGTTGGCGTAATGGGCGCGCAGCACCGCATCCGCCGTGTCGGCCACGGTGTCAGCCACGCGTGTAGTGGCGGCGTTATCCAGATAATGCAAAGGCAAAGCCTCCCAAAAACCATATATAAAATTATTATACTACCAAACAAAGTGCAAGGCAACGGAAAGAAAGAAAAAACAGCGGCCTGTGAGGAAAAGACCACAGGCCGCCGTCATCGGCATATTGACGCCGGAGGGCGCCGCCTCTTCCAAAAATCATCCCATTGCATCGGGCGGCGTCCACATCCGGATATACTGCAGCTCCCCGCTGCCGGCAAACACGGTCTCCGGCGCGGTGAGGGCATAGGACCGGCGCATCCCGCCCCACGGGTCCTCCATTGCCGCCACCGGCACCAGCCATAAACCGCCGTTCGTCCGGGCCAGCGGCAAGGCCGCCGTTTCCCCGCCCGTATACGGTTCTTCAGCCCGCAGCAAAACTTCGCGCAGCTGCCCGTCCCGCACATCGATCAAATAGGCCGGGACACAGCCCGCGCCGCTTATGCTGAAAGCACCCGCCCATAAATACGGTTCCTGTTCGCCGCAGCATGCCGGAAGTATATCATGAAGACCAAAGTCCAGCCATGGTACGGAGGCCGACGGCCGGAACGAAGCCAGCGCCCGCTGCGTACCGTTAAAAATATCCCGTTCCAAAAGTGTTTTCAGAGAGGCGTCCCCGTCATCATCCTGAATGAACATCTGGTACAGCTTGCCGTCCCGCACATACATGCCGCCAAGATAGCCGTAGCCATCGTACTCCCCATACCAATCCATCTGCGGGCTGCCGAGGCGCATCCGCGTGCCTGCGGCCAAATCATACTGCACCAGCCATTCGTCCATCTGCTGGCCCCGCACCTGCTCTGCCTCGCCGACAGCCACGCCGGGATAAACGCCGTCATCCAGCGGATATTCATAATGCCGCATGAGGAAGCTGCTGCCGGACACGCCCAATATACTGTCTCCGCCTGTCTCAAATACCGTATATTCCCCGGTGGCCAGGTCTACCCGCACGCCGCCGGAGACATTTTCGCTATGGTCGTAATAGCTTCCGTACAGCGCTCCGCCGTCCGTGTAGGAGAAAGAATCGCTGTACACCTCCCAGCCCTGGGGGAATTCCATCACCCTTTTGCGCCGGGCGCCGGAAGCGTCCACCACGTCGATATAAGCCGCGGCCGCCGATGAGGCTGCGTTTTGTACAAACCACGTCCCATACACGGAGCCCATCAGGTAGACGTTCCCGCCAATGGCCGCAACCGCTACATTGTTTCCCTCTATGTACGCCGGGCACGCGGCGTCACTGTGGCCGCAGCCCGGCACGCTGCACAGCGGCGCCTGCGTCAGCGTAGCGTAATCCGTATGCAAAAGCATGGATACGCGCCGGGTAAGGCCGTCCGGCCCGGCGGCGTTCTCGGCCAGCACAGCCAGTTCGTAATAAGCGTCGCCGCCGTTGCTTCCCGTTCCGTAGCCGCTCCACTGCACGGTGTCCAGCGCACCTACGGCGAACGCCGGGGCCGGCGGCTCCTGCACCGGTTGGGAAGAGACCGGCGCGCCGGAGGAAGGGGCGTTGGGGGCGGGCGCGCATCCTGCCAGCAGCGCCAGGACAAGGCACAGTGCAAAAATCCGCTTCATCCCATCGCCTCCTCTTCCGGCTGCTCCTCCTGCAGCCGCGCCGTGTCCGCATCCGCTTGTCCGAATGCCCCCGCGCCGAAAGAACGCTGATATTCCTGCCAGCCGCGCACGGTGCTTTCTTCCACGGACGCCGCGCTCAGGCTGAAATACATACGCTGCTGGTCGCCCCCGGCTTCAAATGTATAATCGGGATATGCAACATAAAACCCGCTCTGGCACGCGAGCAGCAGCCCGGCCGAGGCGGAATACAGACCGTTCTCTGCATATTTCGTGCCCTCCGGCCCGGCCCAGTCTGCCAGGCTGTCCATGCCGAGGTATGTTTTGTAGGCCGCGAGCACCGCCGGCGCGTCGGGCTCCGGCAGGCCCGCCCACTCCTCTGCCGTACCCCAGAGCCCCACCACCTTTTGGGACTGGCTCTCCACAGTGACACCAATGATATAATAGCCCAGATTTTCATCCCGACGGCCATAGCTTATGTAGTTGACAAAGCCCAGGCTATCCTCGCTCTGATACGTGGACAGTCCGATCTGATCCATAAAATAGGCGGCCCACTCCTCCGGCAGCACGCCCGCCGACGCCAGTTCCTCCACATGGAAGAGCAAGCCGTCCGGCTCGACATAATACATGGAATCCGGGCTGGTTCCCGCCCGCTGGTAACCGCTCAGGCTTCCGCGCCGGCTGTATTTTTTCAGCACCCGCGTTAAATACATATCCTCGCCCGTAAGCGCCAGCGCGCCCGCTTTCTGCGTGCGCGCGTGCGGCTGGGCCAGCAGCCCCGCGTCGCCCAGCCACAGCGTCAGGGCGGGCACGGCCGAGAGGGCCAGCGCCAAAACGCCCGTGCACAGCACCGCGGCCGCGGGGCGCGCGAACCATTTCTTCCATTTGTTCACACTGCCGCGCCTCCTTCTTTGCCGTCTGCCGCGGGCAGGCGCACCGTCACCGCGGTGCCCTCCCCTTCAACGCTTTCAATTTGCAGCCGCCCGCCGTGCAGCGCGGCGATCTTCTCGCACAGGGCCAGCCCCATGCCGCTGCCGCCGCCCGCCCGCGCGCGGGATTTATCCACCATGTAAAACGGCTCCGTCACACGCGCCAGCGCCGCGGCCGGGATACCGCAGCCGGTGTCGCGCACCGTCACGTCCACGCCCTGGCCTTCCGCCGCCGTGTGCCAGCCGATGGACACGCGGCCGTCCTTGGGCCTGGCACGGGCCGCGTTCTGCACAAGATTGTAAAGCAGGTCCACCAGCAGATCGGCGTCGCCCCGCACCCGCACGCCCGGCGCGGGCTGGAACACCGGCTCCACCGGCGCAACGGACGGCCCCAGCGCCGCCTTGGCGCGTGCGAACACGCGCTCCAGTTCCAGCGGCTCCAGCGCGGGCGCCTGCTCCCGCAGGCCCAGCAATTGCAGCAGCTTTTCCGAAAGCGCCTCCACGCGCCGCGCTTCACTGAAAATATAGTTCGCCGCCCGCTGCTGCTGCTCCGGCTCGCACTGCATGCTGCGCAGCGTGTCCGCATAACCGATGACCGCCGTCATCGGCGTTTTCAGCTCGTGCGTGAACGCGGACATAAAGTCCTCGCGCTGGCGCACCGACAGCTCCAGCGCATCTACCTTTTCCTGCACGGCGGCCGCCATAGCGTCAAAGCTTCGGCTCAGCACGCCGATCTCGTCCCCGCCCGAAAGGCCCGTGCGTTCGCCGTACGCGCCGCCCGCAATGCTTTCGCTCGCCTGTGTCAGACGCGCCAGCGGTTTTGTCAGCCAGCGGGACAGCAGCGCGATCATCGCGCCCGCGCACACCAGCACCACCAGTTCCATTTCCCAGAAGCGCAGCAGCGCACGGTCCCGCGCGGCGAACACGCTGGTCACGTCGTGTCCCGTCAGCAGCGTGACGGGCGGATTGCCCACGGTCTCCACCTCCGCCTCGAACAGCATATACGTCCTGCCGCCGTCCCGGTGCATGCGGTAAGTATCCGTCTGGCCTGTAGGGCCCTCGTCCCAGGGAAACGAGGTATACACCGTGCGCAGCGCCGCGGGCTGCCGCTCTGCATCGGAAGCCGCCTGTGCTTCTGCTTCCGTTTCCGTCTCCGCCGCGGCGGAGGACGTCCCGCCCTGTGCCGCCGCGTCACCGCGGTACAGGGCCACCAGCTTTCCGCCCACATAATCCTCCAGCGAGCTGCCGTAGCGCGCCAGATGGCTGTCCGTCACGGTCTCGCCCCGCGCGGCCACGTCCAACAGGTCGGATTCCAGCGCATAGCATTGCAGCAGATGCTGCACCTCCGCCTGCTGGCCCGCCTCGTTCAGAGCATCGTCGAAGTTTCCGGCCAGTACCACCGCGCCCCCCAGCGAGAGCGCCATGGCCAGCACCAGAAGCATGGCCAGCGTCAGCTTCTGGGCAAAGCCCAGTGCACGGAGCGTCTTTCCGGCGCCGCCTGCCGGGCGGGCCGCGCCGCTTTCCGCCGCCTGCGCGCCCGTCCGCCTGGCGCGGGCGCGCTTTTCTTTTTTCACGGCTCTCCCTCCATTTCCAGAAGATACCCCACCTTATAGACGGTCTTAATATGCTCCTGCCAACCCAGCTTTTTGCGCAGGCGCTGGATGTGCAGGTCCAGCGTGCGCGTGCCGTCATCCATCTCGCCGCCCCAAACACGCTCGAACAGCACGTCGCGGTACAGTGCCGCGCCCCGGTTGCGCAAAAGCTGTTCCAGAAGGTCGAATTCCCGGGGCGTGAGGGCCACCGGCACGCCCGCCTTGGTGGCGCTGCGCGCCACGGTGTCCACCGTAACGTCCCACGCGCGCAGCAGCGCGCCGCCGCGCCCGGTACGGCGCAGCACGCTTTCCACCCGCGCCACCAGTTCCGCCACCTCAAACGGCTTCACGATGTAATCATCCGCGCCCAGGTTCAGCCCGCGCACCCGGTCGCCCAGAGTGCCCTTAGCCGTGATGAAAATGACAGGCGTGCCCATGGGCCGCAGATACTCCAGCAGCTCATAGCCGTCCAGCCCGGGCAGCATGATATCCAGCAGCACCAGGTCGTAATCGTTCTGTTCGATCTTATCCGCCGCCGCGCAGCCGTCGTTGACGGCCTCGCATTGATAACCTGCCCGCGCCAGGCTCATTTCAATGAGCTGGGCGATTGGTACTTCGTCTTCTACGATCAGGATGCGGTTCATGCCGCTTTCCCCCTTGCATCAGTTTCTACCATCAGAGTAACGGATGAATGTATCAGATTTGTTTCATTCCCGGGCTTATACGCAAAAAACAACCGTCGGGAACGGGCATACGCCCGCCTCCCGGCGGCTGTTGTTTCACATTTTTCAGTAAGCCAGCACGATGCCGCCGTCGTAAGCGTATACCGTGGACAGGCCGCTGGTGGGCACCAGGATCACCTCGCGCAGTGCCGCACATTTTTCCAGAAATTCCTTTTTCAGCATCATGGCGCGCTCGGGGCAGTTGCAGTAGCTCAGCACCATCGTCAGGCTGGAGGCTGCGGCCTCCCGCGTGCCTTCGGCGATGAGCTCCACCAGACGGCGCATGGCGTTCTGGGTGCCGCGCACCTTTTCGATGGCCGCGATGCTGCCGTGGCCGTCGTCGCCCATGATGGGCCGCAGCGAAAGCATGCCGCTCAAAAGGCCCGCCACCTTGGAGATGCGGCCGTTTTTCACAAGGTTGGAAAGGTCCTCCAGCACGAAGCGCGTTTTCATCCGTGCAATGAACGCTGTCATCTCGGCGACGATGTCCTCGAAGGAATGCCCTCCGTCGATGCGGTCGCGCAGCATCAGGGCGATGAGCGTTTCGCCTGCGGACGCGCTCTCGGAGTCAAAAATGTGAATCTTCTTTTCCGGGCTGCGCTCCAGCACCATCTCCCGGCCAACGCAGGCGGCGTTATAGCTGCCGGACAGCTTGCCGGAGAGCGTCACCACAAAGCTCTCCTCGCTTTTTTCCATCAGCGCGGCGTATTCATCCGGCGAGGGGCAGGCTGTGGAGGGAGCGTTTTTATACGCCTTCATGTCCGCGATGAGCTTTTTTGTGTCGATGCGCTCGTCGTCCACATAGTGGATGCTCCCCACGTCGATCTTCAGGCTTGCGACAGACACACGCAGCAGGTTGCGCAGCGCGGGGGTAAGGTCGCAGCAGCTGTCTACAATGATCTGGATGTCCATTCCTGTTCTCCCTCTACTCTCACAATATATACCATTCTAACTTTTACGGGGCAAAAAGTCAATTGAAAGGCCTCTTCCCTTGTAATCATATCAGAAATTTGTTAAAATTTTATGCGAACGGCGTGTATATTTTACGCGCGCCGCAAAAACGGGAGTGAAAAAGGGAGCGTTTGCATGAAAACCGATATCCAGATCGCGCAGGAAGCCGTTTTGGAACCCATTTCCGACGTGGCCGCGTCGCTGGGGCTGGACGGTGAGAGCCTGATCCCCTACGGAAAGTACAAGGCCAAGGTGGACCACCGCCTTGTGAAAAAGCTGGCCGAAAAAAAGGACGCCAAAGTCATTCTTGTAACGGCCATCAGCCCCACGCCCGCGGGCGAGGGCAAAACCACCACCAGCGTGGGCCTGGCGGACGCGCTGCACCGAATGGACAAAAACGTCGTCCTCGCGCTGCGGGAGCCCAGCCTCGGCCCCGTGTTCGGCGTAAAGGGCGGCGCCGCGGGCGGCGGGTATGCACAGGTGGTGCCCATGGAGGACATCAACCTGCACTTCACAGGCGATCTTCACGCCATCGGCGCGGCCAACAATCTGCTGGCCGCCATGGTGGACAACCATATTTATCAGGGCAACGCGCTGAACATCGATCCGCGGCGCATCACCTGGAAGCGCTGCGTGGACATGAACGACCGCCAGCTCCGCTTCATCACCGACGGCCTGGGCGGCAAGGCCAACGGCACGCCGCGTGAGGACGGCTTCGACATCACCGTTGCAAGCGAGGTGATGGCCATTTTCTGCCTGGCCACCGATCTGGCCGACCTGAAGGCCCGCCTGGGCCGCATCGTAGTGGGCTACACGTATGCGGGCGCGCCCGTCACGGCGGAGCAGATCGGCGCGGCGGGCGCCATGGCCGCGCTGCTGAAGGACGCTTTTGACCCGAACCTGGTGCAGACGCTGGAGCACACGCCCGCGCTGGTGCACGGCGGGCCGTTCGCCAACATCGCCCACGGCTGCAACAGCGTCATCGCCACAAAGCTGGGCATGAAGCTGGCAGATTATGTCGTCACCGAGGCGGGCTTCGGCGCGGACCTGGGCGCGGAAAAATTCCTCGACATCAAGTGCCGCCTGTCCGGCATCGAGCCCTCCGCCGTTGTGGTCGTTGCCACGGTGCGCGCGCTCAAGCACCACGGCGGCTGCCCCAAGGCAGAGCTGGGCGTGCCCAGCCTTGAATATCTGGAGGCCGGCAGCGCGAACCTGGCCCGCCATGTGGAAAACATGCAGAGCAAATTCGGCATGCCGGTGTGCGTGGCCATCAACGCCTTCCCCACCGACAGCCCCGAGGAGCACCAGTACCTGCGGGACCTGTGCGCCCGGCTGGGCGTGCCCTGCGCGCTGAGCGAGGTGTTTGCAAAAGGCGGAGCGGGCGGCCTGGAGCTGGCCGAGGATGTGCTGGGCATTTTGGAAAAACGTCCGGTGCGCTTCACCTATCCGGACGACGCGCCCGTGGCGGACAAGGTCCGCGCGGTATGCAAAAACATATACGGCGCGGCGGATGTGGCGTTTTCCGCCGCCGCAAAAAAGCAGCTTGCAGAGCTGGACGCGGGCGGCTTTGGCCGCCTGCCCGTGTGCATCGCCAAGACGCAGTACAGCTTCTCGGACGACGCCTCGCTGCTGGCCGCGCCCTCCGGCTTCACGATGACCGTGCGGGAGCTGCGCCTCTCTGCGGGCGCGGGCTTCGTCGTTGTGGTGATGGGCAATATCATGACGATGCCCGGCCTTCCCAAAAAGCCCGCGGCCGAGGGCATCGACGTGGACGAAAACGGCGTCATCAGCGGCCTGTTCTGAGCGCCGCCTTTGAATACCGGCGCAGCGCAGAAAAGCAGTTTAGGAACATGGAAGCTGCAATTCCGCACGCGTTGGAAAGGCGCAAAGGCCAAATGAGGCGGTGCGAAAAAATAGGATAGCGTAAGGACCAGAGCCCGCAAAGAGCGCAGAAAGCAAAGCTCATATCTTGCTTTTAATGCTTGAAACCGTGTGGATTTTTTTAATTTCCACTTGAAAAAAACAGAATTTTGCAATATACTGTAACCGTCGTGTAGCGAATGCGTAAGTCCAGTCATTCTGGACTTACGCATTATTTTTTTGTCCAATTAGAGGAGGCTCTTAAAAAATGAAAGATATAAGCAGCGCATTTCTCGCCACTGAAAAGGTCGGCAAACTAATGAAAAAATATGCTATCCCCTGCATCATCTCACTGCTTGTCGGCGCGCTTTATAACATTGTCGATCAGATCTTTATCGCAAATGCTGATTATTTGGGCTCTTACGGCAACGCCGCAAATACGGTTGTATTTCCCCTTACTGTGATTGCGCTCGCCGTCGCTGTTATGATTGGGGACGGCTGCTGTGCTTTTGTAAGCATCTGCCTTGGGAAGAACAGGCCGCAGGGCGCTTCAAAAAGCGTGGGGAACTCCATTCTTCTGATAATTATCTTAAGCATGGCTCTCATGGCCATATATCTGGTTTTTGCGAACCAGATTCTTGCTATGCTTGGCGGTACTGTGAACGCGGAAACTTTTAAGAATTCCCAGGAATATTTCTTTTGGATCTCACTCGGCATTCCATTTTATATGTTCGGGCAGGCGATGAACCCCATCATTCGTGCCGACGGCAGCCCCAAATTCGCAATGGTCACGACTGTTTCCGGTGCGGCAATCAATGTCGTTCTCGACCCGATTATGATTTACGGCTTGCTTGGCTGCCCCCAAATGGGAATGGCGGGTGCAGCCATCGCAACGGTGATCGGGCAGATTGCGGCTGCGGCGTTTGCAGCCTGGTATCTGTTTCATACAAAAATCATCAAAATTTCAAAATCAGATTTCAAGCCTGACGGCAAAATTATCATTCAAACAATAAATCTTGGCATTTGCAGCTTTCTTTCCCAGATTTCACTTGTCGCGGCTATGGCTGCCATCAACAATATGCTTCGTAGGTACGGCGCAGCAGACGCTGTTTTCGGCCAGGCGGAATATGCACAGATTCCTATGGCGGTCGTGGGCATTGTAATGAAGTTTTTCCAAATTGTAATTTCTATTGTTGTAGGTATGGCGGCGGGCTGCATCCCAATCGTAGGCTTTAACATGGGCGCCAACCTGAAACAGCGTGTAAAAAAATTGTTTACAATACTTCTGATCGCCGAGGCGGCAACAGGTGCGCTTGGATTTGTCATTGTCGAATTTTTCCCGAAAGCCATTATCAATATTTTCGGTGCCGCAAATGAGAGCGCCTACTATACAGAATTCGCAGTCAAGGCGTTCAGAACATACCTTGTGTTCATTGTTCTTGCCTGTGTAAACAAAGCGGCCTTTATTTTTCTGCAGGCTATGGGAAAGGCAGGCGCCTCCACCATGCTTTCTATGGTGCGTGAGATCATTTTCGGCGTTGGCTTTGCCATCGTTCTCCCGATGTTTTTCGGTCTTGACGGCGTGCTTTATTCCATGCCTGTATCTGACCTTCTAACAGCCGTTTTGTCTTTGATTGTAATTGTGATGACCTATAAAGAATTAAATAATAAAATTGAAAACAAACCGGCAGAGACTCCGAGCAATGGATAAAGCGCTTCGCTGCCGCATACCCCGGCCGATAATACAATTGGATGAAGAAACGGTTTGTTCAGGTGTTTGTTTTCCAAGCGAGAGAAAACCGCGTTCCTGCAAAACGGCAGAAGTATCCACTTTAAAGGCCGCGGCGCTTTCACATGCCGCAACAAAAAGAAAGCGCCCTATTGAAAAAAGAACGGTGTGACCCATTTTACAGAGTTACACCGTTTCTGCATAAAAGCTGTCTTATCCGGCGCTGCTCACAGGGCGGCGCTGTTTTTTGCACTTGTTTTCCGGGCGCTTTACAGCACCTTACCGAGAAAATCCTTCAAACGCGGGTTTTTGGGGCTTCCGAAGAACTCCGCCGGGGCGGCCTCCTCCATGATAACGCCCTCGTCGATGAACACCACGCGGTTCGCCACCTCGCGGGCAAAGCCCATCTCGTGGGTGACGACCACCATGGTCATTCCCTCCCGGGCAAGCTGCTGGATAACGTCCAGCACCTCGTGTACCATCTCCGGGTCCAGCGCGCTGGTGGGCTCGTCGAACAGCATCACGTCCGGCTGCATGGCCAGCGCGCGGGCAATGGCCACACGCTGCTGCTGGCCGCCGGAGAGCTGGATGGGATACGCGCCGCCGCGGTCGCCCAGGCCCACGCGCTCCAGCAAGCTCTGGGCCAGCTTGTGGGCCTCGTCCCTCTTCATCCCCTTTACCAGCACCGGCCCCGCGCTCACGTTGTCCAGCACCGTCATGTTGGTGAACAGATTGAACTGCTGGAACACCATGCCGATCTTCTGGCGCATCTGGTCGATCTTTGTCTCCTTGGAGGTAATGTCCACGCCCTCAAACACGATCTGTCCGCCCGTGGGCTCCTCCAACAGGTTCAGGCAGCGCAAAAACGTGGATTTGCCCGAGCCGGACGGCCCGATGACCGCCACCACGTCGCCCTTGCAGATGTCGATGTTGATACCGCGCAGCACCTCCACATGCTTGAAGTGCTTCTCCAGGCCCTTGACCTCAATGAGTTTTTCTCCTTTAGCGGGTGACACTCTTGCTCATCCTCCTTTCCACAGCCGCGATAATCTTCGACAGCGGGAACACAATGATAAAATACATGATGGCCGCGATGACATACGGCTCCAGGAAAATATAGGTCTGCTTGGCGATGGACTGGGCGCGGAACATCAGCTCTACAATGCCCACCATGCCCAGGATACTGGTCTCCTTGATGATGGTGACGAACTCGTTGCACATGGCGGGCAGGATGTTGCGCACCGCCTGGGGCAGGATCACATGGCGCATAGCCTTCCAATGGCTCATGCCGATGCAGCGCGCGGCCTCCATCTGGCCGCCGGGCACCGCGCCGATGCCGGAGCGGATGACCTCCGACATATAAGCCGCGGAGTTGAGGCCGACGGCCACCATGCCCCAGAACATGCGGTTGAGGCTGGAATCCGGCAGCTTGAAAACATTGCCCAGACCGTAGTAGATGATGAACACCTGCACCAGCATCGGCGTGGCACGGAACACCTCCACATATGCGGTACAAAAAAATTTGGCAACAGCCTTGAGCGCCTTGACTGCCAGATTGTCGCGGGACTGTACGCTGGCCATACGGCCGGACGCCAGCACGAGCCCCAGCACAAGGCCCATCAGCACGCTCACAAATGCGAACAGCAGCGTATAGCCAAGGCCGTTCCAGTACATATGGCCGTACTTTTCCCATATTTTCAGCATTCGCTCAAATGAAAACATCGTATCCTCCTTCGTGGTAAAACGGCATTCTCCGCCCGCGGGGCGGCAGAAACACAAAGACCGCGGCGGAGGGACGCGCCCTCCGCCGCGTATCAAATTCAATGCGATGTCCTGCAGCTTACTCGATGCCCATGGAAGCAGCCTTCTCCTGCGCTTCCTGGAACCACTGCTCCAGCAGGCCCTCGGCCTCATATGCCGCGATGCGCTCGTTCACCCAATCCAGCAGATCGGTGTTGCCCTTCATCACAGCCACAGCGTTGCCGCCCTCTTCGGGATCGATCTCCACAGGCACCTTGCCGATGGCCAGGCCCTCGACTGTCTGCATATACTGCTCGGCGCTGATTTCGTCGATCATCACAGCCGCGCACTCACCGTTCTTCAGGTTGGCGATGCACTGGGGGAAGTCCGGCAAAAGCAGGGGCTCTGCATCGGGGAACTGCTCCGCCATCAGCGTCTCCTGCAGGGCGGCTTTCTGAGTGGCCATCACCGCGCCGGCCAGGCTTTCCTTGGTGGCATATTTGTCCAGGTTTTCCTCCAGCACCAGCATGCACTGGCCGCCGGCATAGTACATATCGCTCATGTCCACGCTCTTTTTGCGGTCTGCGTTGGGCGTAAGGCCCGCGATGGCCATATCGGCGTTGCCCGCCTGGACCTCAGCCACAACGGAATCGAACGCGATGTTCTGTATATCCAGTTCAACGCCCAGATCATCTGCCAGCGCCTGCGCCAGGGAAGCGTCCAGGCCCACGACATTGTCGTTCTCGTCCAGGAACTCAAACGGCGCATAGCCGGCCTCTGTCGTTACAACGAGCACGCCCTTGGCCTTGATGGCCTCCACGCTGTGCTCCTCCACATTGCCGCCCGTCATTGCGATGCCGTCGTCGGCTTCGGAAGCGGACGTGCCGGACGCGGCCGGAGCGCTTACCGCGCCGGACGAAGCCGCGGGAGCGGAGCTGGAAGAGCCGGAACCGCCGCAGGCGGCGAGGCCCAGCGCCATTACAAGCGCCATGCATACTGCTACAAGCTTTTTCATAAGTACCATTCTCCTCTTTCAACAAGTGCATATTTACAGGCGGGCGCTTCGCAGCGGCGACCGCTGCGGCCGGCCTGTTGTCTGAGTCTTAGTATACATGCATAAATATGCAAAGTCAAGTGAATATTTTGCATATTATTTATTTTTCCATTTTCAACAGAAAGCGCGTTCTGCCCTTGCGTTTTGCAGTCGTTTTGCACAATTGCAAATGCCTTTCCCGGCGCGGCGGGCGGGAACGCAGCGTCGATTCCAGTGTTTCTCCCGCAAATTTTGGGCTTCGGCACTGGATACCGCACAAAAATATGTTATGATAATGGATACGGATTTCACGAAAGGAAGCGTACCCCATGCATCTCTCTCCCGCCCGCATTTTGAACTTTATCCGCAGGGAGGCCGTTCTCTGCTGCGCGGCGCTGGCCGCGCTGGCCTCCACTCTTTTTGTGCCGCCCTCCGCGGCGTATATTTCCTATTTCGACTTCCGCGTGCTGTGCCTGCTTTTCTGCCTGATGGCCGTCGTGGCCGGGCTGCGTGGCTGCGGTCTGTTCGAGGCGCTGGCGCTGCGCCTGCTTCGCGGTAAAAAGACACTGCGTTTTCTGGCGCTCATGCTGGTGCTGCTGCCTTTTTTCAGTTCCATGCTCGTCACCAATGATGTAGCCCTGCTCACCTTCGTCCCCTTTGCCATCTTGATTCTGAACATGGCCGATGCTTCCGCCTATGCTCCGTACATCATCGTACTGCAGACCGTCGCGGCCAATCTAGGCAGCATGGCCACGCCTGTTGGCAATCCGCAGAATCTTTTTCTCTACAATCGTTTTGCCCTGTCCCCCGCCGATTTTTTCCGCACCATGCTGCCCCTTGCGGCGGCCAGCCTTGCGCTGCTGTGCATGGGCGTGCTGTTCGTGCCGCCCCGGGCCGTCACCGTCGCCATGGGAGATGTGCACGGATACAACACGCGCCGCCTGCCCGCGCTGAGCGTACTGTTCGTGCTGTGCCTGCTGTGCGTATTCCGTGTGGCACCATACCAGCTCCTGACGGCTGTGGTACTGGCCATGCTTATGCTGTTCATGCGGGACCTTTTTCGGGAAGTGGATTACAGCCTGCTGCTCACATTTGTATTTTTCTTTATTTTCGCGGGCAACATGGGAAAGATCGGCGGGGTGAACGCGCTTCTTTCCGCTCTTATGGACAAGCACGCGCTGCCCACCTGTGTGTTGGCCAGCCAGGTCGTCAGCAACGTGCCCGCCGCCGTCCTTCTTGCGGGCTTTTCACAGGACTGGCGCGCCCTGCTGGCGGGCACGAACCTTGGCGGCCTCGGCACGCCCATTGCCTCTCTCGCAAGCCTGATCTCCCTCAAGCTTTATGCCCGCTCCGCGCCGGGCGGCACACGGCGCTATCTGCTCGTCTTTTCCGCAGTCAATGTTGCCGCACTGGCGCTTCTGTACGCCCTTGCGGCGGCCGGCTGACCGGCTGCGGCGCTTTTGCCTTTCTGCAGAAGCGAAATACCGCCCCACGCCCCGCCGTCCGCGAGTGCGGCAGAACAGTGAATTGTCAAACTAAGTGCAACAGGAATTGAGCTCGAAGTCCCATAATTCC
>OFMK01001294.1_pt1 | contig 19107 bp, 19 predicted proteins | sample 1541781 | NCBI WGS metagenome assembly OFMK01 (sample SAMN04209250, study PRJEB22552) | human gut metagenome | biome: gut; material: feces | host: Homo sapiens | place: USA: Oklahoma
CAAAAGCAAAAAGAGGGATGTGAAAAAACTCAATCGAGTTTTTTCACATCCCCTTCTATTACGAATCACATATACTATCCTGCGTTACTTGCTGCAATCTTCACCCTGCTCCACAAGTCGCCCATGATTTTCTTCGTCTCCTCGTTATACTCGAACACTTCATCATTCGGATTATCCGTTCTCGGAATATACGCGTCGATTCCTTCGTAATCGCCGCCCTCTCCGTAGATATCGTCCATAACTTCCTGATTCGAAGAAGTATATCCTACATAACTGGAGTTGTCATACGCTCCGGCATAATCGCTTGCAAAATTGATAAATGCATGCGCCAAATCCGGATTTTTCGCATTTTTCGGAATAACCATACCGTCGGACCAGAGGTTCGTTCCGTATTCCGGCATATAGTATCCCATGTCCTCATTCTCATCCATGACATACGTTGCATCTCCGGAATAGATAAGGCCAAGCGCCTTTCTTCCCTGCGCCATGTTGTCGATAATCTCATCCGTTACGATTTCCGTATCCATCGTCTCGACACATTTTACAAGCCACTCATAGGCTTCCTGGATTTCCTGCTCATTCGTCGTGTTCATGGAATATCCAAGGTCCTTTAACGCCATCATGAAAGAGTCTCTCTCGGAATCATAGAGGTACACATCCCCTTTATATTTTTCATCTAAGAAGATGCCGAATCCTTCTTCCTCCAAGTCTTTGATATCTACCTTATTCTTATCATATACGATTCCTACCGTTCCCCAGAAATACGGAACCGAATACTGATTTCCCGGGTCATACGGAAGATTCTTCACATCATCCGCCAATTTATCCAGACAATCCAGTTTGGAGTGGTCCAGCTTCTGAAGCATATCTTCCTCAATCAATCTCTGAATCATATAATCACTCGGAACGAGGATATCATACGGTTCTCCGTTTGCCACCTTGATATACATCTGCTCATTAGAATCAAAGTTCTCCATGACAACCTTCGCTCCGGTCTCCTCTTCAAAGTCCCCAATGATGTTTTCACCTGTATACTCGCCCCAGTTATAAATATGAAGCGTCTGTCCTTCAAACGGACGGTCTTTTTTGCCGCCGCCAAACTGTACAAAGCATACAACGAGAACTACTGCCAACGCTCCTGCCACTGCCGGAACCATACGATTTCTCTTGGCAATCACTTCCTTCTTTTTCCGTTTTGCCGCAAGAATCGGCGCAAGATTGATGACGAGAAGTACCAACGTAATGATGACAACTACCAGCGTGGAAATCGCATTGATACTTGGATTCACACGTTTGCTCATCGTATACACAATGATACTTAAATTCTTCACACCACCGCCGGTTACAAAGTAGGAAATGATAAAATCATCCACTGACATCGTAAACGCAATCAACGCACCCGAGATGATTCCCGGCGTAATCTGCGGTACAATGACTTTAATTAGCGCCTGCCAAGGAGTACATCCAAGGTCCATCGCCGCATCCGCAAGATTCGGGTCCAACTGCTTGATTTTCGGCATCACCGAAAGCATCACATACGGAATACAGAAGGCGATATGGGCAAGCAGCATGGTCGCATATCCTTTTTCAATCTTAAAAGTAATGAAAAGGAGCATGAAGCCGATGGCCGTTACAATCTCCGGATTCATCATCGGAAGATTGTTCACCTGCTCCATCAGGTTCCGCACAATCTTCTTGGATTTACTCAGTCCGATAGCGGCAACCGTTCCCACGACTGTGGAAATGACCGTCGCCAGAATCGCAACACTAAACGTCGTATAAAGCGCCTCCATCATATCCTGGGATTCCAGCATATGCTGATACCATCGAAGAGAAAATCCTGTAAACTTCGTCAAAGATTTCCCGTCATTAAACGAGAAAATAATCATGTATAAAATCGGAAGATAGAAGAATATAATCATCAAAATCATCAAAATCTTCCCAAAAATTCTGTTGTTCTTTTTCATGATGATTATGCCTCCTTTCCACCCTGATTATGAATCTCTACTTTTCTTACTGCCATCATAAGAAGCATCATAATGATTGCCATAATCATGGAAATCGCACTTCCGAAGTTCCACTCTCCTACGGTGATAAACTGATTCTCAATCATATTTCCGATTAAGAAATACTGTCCGCCTCCGAGAAGTTTCGGGATGAAGAAGGAACTGACTGCCGGAAGGAACACAAGCGTAATTCCGTTGATAACGCCCGGAAGAGATAGCGGAAGCGTTACTCTTCGGAACGTCTGAACCGGATTGGCTCCAAGGTCTGCGCTCGCCTCCAGAAGGGAATTATCCATCTTACTAAGGGACGTCTGAATCTGCAGAATCATAAACGGAAGGAAGTTGTACACCATACCGAGAAGTACCGCTCCCTCTGTATAGAGAAGCTCCTGATTCCCCAATCCGAAAATCCGAAGAATCTGTTGGATAAATCCGTCCTCGCTTAAAAGCCCAATCCATGCATACGTTCTTACAAGCATGTTAATCCACATCGGAATCGTGATGCATAACACTAAGATGTTCTGCACTTTCTCTTTGCTTCTGGCAATAAAGTATGCCACCGGATATCCGAGAAACAGACAGATAATCGTCGTTTTCACTGCAATCAAGAGTGAACGCCAAAGAATCAGCAAAAAGTCCGGGTCGGTAAAGAACTTGATGTAATGCTCCAGCGTAAAGGAAAATGTCATAATGCTGTTCCCATGTTTCATCACAGAATACACCGCGATAAGCCCCATCGGAAGAACAAGCATCAATAACGCCCATACGATATACGGGATTGCAAGCTGTGAAAATTTCTTCATCTTAGTATCCCGCCTTCGACATGACATGGATGTCTTCCGGGAAGAATGTCAGTCCGACCTCCTGACCCTCTTCCGAATAGTCTGTCGTATGAATCTTGAACTCACGTCCGGTTGTCCAGAACGTTACCTTGTAGATGCCTTCCTTGATATCTTCCGCATCAAAGTCATAGTCTACGCTCAAATCTACGCTCTGTTCCTCATCGCTTAACTTCCAAGCCTGCGCGTTCGCCCAAGTTTTGATATCTGTGTCAAGCGCCTGGGACTCCTGAAGCTCATCCACCGTCTTGAAGAAGTTGAACGCCATGACCGCCTCATTCGCCTTCTCATTCTTCACAACCGGCTGGTCTACGACGAAAATCGTACGCTCGATGCTCGTTCCTTTCGCCGTTGTAAATACGACCGGATACTGTCCCTCTTCTTCGGAAAGTTCGTATTCCACTTTCGCAATCGAAATGAATTCATCACTTGCCACTTCCCATGCCTGGGCGTTAGATAATGCGATAATCTCTTTGTCATCCAATTCTTTCACATCATCGATATCCACATAGAAATCGTTGGCGCTGATTTTCTCTGTTCCGTCATCACTCGTCACATCGTGGTTACGAATGACACGCATGTTTACGCTCACACTCGTTCCCGGAACCGTCTCCACCATAATCTCATAGTGTACCCCTTTGAAGAGAACGCTCAATACCTCTCCCGTCAGTTTTCCGTCTTTTACATCTACGATGTCGATATCTTCCGGACGGATAACCACATCTACCTTTTCGTTTTCTTTGAATCCGTAATCGACACAGTCAAATGTAACATCATCAAATTTCACTTTATAATCGTCTACCATCACACCCGGCAAGATGTTGCTCTCCCCGATGAAGTTTGCAACAAAACGGTTGGACGGTTCATTGTAAATGTCCTGCGGCGTTCCAATCTGCTGAATCTCTCCATTCTGCATAACGACGATTTTATCCGACATCGTAAGCGCTTCTTCCTGGTCATGCGTTACGAAGATGAACGTAATTCCAACCTCCTGCTGGATTCGTTTCAACTCGTACTGCATCTCCTTGCGAAGTTTCAGGTCAAGCGCCGCCAGCGGCTCGTCCAGAAGCAGAACCTTCGGTTCATTTACAAGCGCTCTTGCAATCGCGACACGCTGCTGCTGTCCACCGGATAACAACGTCGTATTCTTGTCCTCATAGCCCTCCAGACCAATCAGCTTCAACATCTTCATGACTTTCTGCTCGATGACGTCTTTGCTGACCTTCTTAATCTTCAGACCAAACGCAATGTTCTCATACACGCTCAGATGCGGGAACAGCGCATATTTCTGGAAAACGGTATTAAGCTCACGCTCATATGGCGGCTTCTCACTGATTTCCTCACCGTCAAAAATCACTTTTCCTTCATCTGCCTGCAAAAATCCCCCAAGGATTCGAAGTAACGTTGTCTTACCGCAGCCACTCGGTCCCAACAATGTCACAAATTCATTCTCATAAATATCCAGGTTTACTCCTTTTAACACAACCTGTCCGTCAAAACTTTTCACGATATCGCGAAATTCAATCAACTTCTTTTCTTCCATCTCACATCTCCTCTCCATCATCAGAACATTGGAGGGGTTGTAATCCACAACACTTTCGCCTCCGTATTTCCATGATTGTATAAGTAATGACTCTTCTGTCCATCCAGATAAAAAGTCTCTTTTGCTTTCACCTTATACTTCTCGTTCCCCCGCACAATCGTAATACTGCCTTTCAGCACATAGCCGAATTCTTCTCCCTGATAGGAAGACATCACATGGCTCTTCTTATGCGGATGAATCGTCAAAAGTATCGGCTCCATCTGATTTTTCTGGGCGTTCGGTATCACCCATTCAATCGTATAATCATCCTGCACATCTTCGAAAAAATCCTGGGTAGAGAACACCACTTTCCTCTCCGGTTCTTCATGGAAGAACTCCGACAGGTTACTTCCCAACACTTCCAGTATATCCTCCAAAGTCGCAATACTCGGCGTCGTCAGGTTCCTCTCTACCTGGGATAAAAATCCCTTCGTCAGTTCGCTTCGCGATGCCAGGTCGCCTAAGGTCAGGTCATTTTTCAGACGCAATTCCTTAAGCTTCTTTCCGATATCCACACCCGTCCCTCCTTCTCTTATAAGTTTTCTAATACTATACTTTTTGTTAAAATTTATCGAACGTTTTTATTATACATAAAATGTCAAAAAAATCAATAGTTTACAACAAAAAACAAACACTTTGTTCTCTAACATTAAACAAAGTGTTTGTTTTCATTAAACTATATATCCCTTTACCCTCATTCTCTTTTCATTTAGTTAAATGACTGTTCCGTTCTTTCAATAATCTCATCCTGTAATGCTTTGCTTAAGTTGCGGAAGTGGTCGCTGTATCCTGCCACACGCACAATTAAGTCTTTGTACTCATCCGGATGTTTCTGCGCCTGGATAAGTGTCTCCCTGTCGATAACGTTGAACTGAATATGGTGTCCATCCATGTTGAAGTAAGAACGAACTAAGTTCGCCATGTTATCGAGACCTTCTTCACCCTTTACAACGCTTGGTGTGAACTTCTGATTCAGGAGCGTTCCGCCTGTTCTTAAGTGGTCCATCTTCGAGCATGATTTGATTACCGCTGTCGGTCCATGTGTATCGGCTCCTTTTTCCGGAGAGATACCTTCGGATACCGGTTTCTGTGCGAGACGTCCGTTCGGGCTTGCGTTCATCACTTCCCCGAAGTATACGTGACATGTTGTCGGAAGCATGTTGATACGGTATGTACCACCCTTCATGTTCGGTCTTCCTGTTACTGTCTTCTGGTAGAAGTTAAATACGTCTTTCATGATGTCATCTGCGTAATCATCATCGTTTCCATACTTCGGAGTCTTATTGCGGACTAAGTTTGCAATCATATCGTAGCCTTCGAAGTTGTGCTCCATCGCTTCCATCAGTTCTTCCATCGTGAACTTCTTCTCATCAAATACGTTGTATTTAATCGCTGCAAGGGAGTCTGTGATTGTTCCGATACCAACACCCTGTAAATAGTTTGTGTTATATCTAGCGCCGCCTGCATTGTAATCCTTTCCTTTGGAAATACAATCGTTTGTAATAACAGAAAGGAATGGCGCCGGCATATACTCTGCGTAAATCTTCTCGATTACGTTACTTCCTTCAATCTTGATATCTACGAGATATTCTATCTGTTTCTTGTATGCGTCGAATAATTCCTCGTAGGATTTGAAGTCTTTCGCGTAACCAAGCGGGAGACCAATCTGTTTCTTACTTACGATATCGTAACCATTGTATAAGGTAAGTTCTAAGATTTTCGGTAAGTTGAAGTATCCTGTTAAGATATATGCCTCGTTACCGAACGCACCTGTCTCTACACATCCGCTTGTACCGCCACGTCTCGCGTCCTCGATTGTCTTTCCCGCGTTCAAAAGCTCCTGGATAATCGCTTCTGTGTTATAGAAAGCAGGCTGTCCCCATCCTTTTCTGGAGATTTCACACGCACGTTTCAAGAATTTCTGCGGTGTTTTCTTACTAATCTGTACGTTGGAGCTTGGCTGCAATAACTTCATCTCGTCCATACAGTCTAAGATTAAGTAGCTGACATCGTTGACACCGTTCTCGCCTTCCGGTGTGATACCGCCTGTGTTGAAGTTCGCGAAGTCTGTGTATGTTCCACTTTCTTTTAATGTAACACCTACCTTTGGCGGAGCCGGCTGGTTGTTGAATTTTACCCATAAGCACTCTAATAATTCCAATGCTTTTTCATCATCTAAAATTCCTTCTTCTGTATCTTTTAAGTAGAATGGATTCAAGTGCTGGTCAAAACGTCCCGGACTGTATGCGTCCCATGGGTTCAGCTCTGTTGTAACTCCAAGGTGCACGAACCAGTACATCTGAATTGCCTGCCAGAATGTCTGCGGTGCGTGAGCCGGTACAACATCACAGTTCGCCGCAATCTGTAATAACTCAGCTTTTCTTGTCTCATCTGTCTCTTTCTCTGCTAACTCTCTTGCATAAGCCGCATATCTTTCACCAAGAATCATAATCGCATCACAGCAGATTTCCATGGCATTTAACTGGGATTTCTTATCAAACGCTTCTTTATCATTTAAGAAATCAAGATTATTTCTTGCTTCAATGATATCGTTCTTGTAATCTAAGAAACCTTTTTTGTAAATCTTCTCAGAACCAACCGTATGCCCCGGTCCTCTCTGCTCCATGAACTCTGTAAAAATACCTGCCGCATATGCATTCTTCCACTCTTCTGTCATGTTCTCAAGGATTTTGTGACGAATCGAACGTTTTTCCCAGAATGGGATAATCTTCTCTTCCTGTAATTTCAAATCCTCATCTGTTACGCGGAAATAAATCAAATCTCTCGCATTCATAATCTTCATGTCTTCTACCGTATGACAGCAAAGCTCCGGAAAAGACGGCGCCGCCTGTGGTCCGTCTCCCTTCTCACCAACAATCAGTTCCCCGTCGTTGATACAAAGCGTCTTGTTTTCCATAAAATGTTTAAAAGAAAGCGCGCGAAGCTCCGGTACGGACACGCTTCCTTCATACATCATATAAGCATCTGTCTCAAGGTTCGCACGTTCCATGTAAATGTGCGGTTCTGTTTCAAGGCTCTGTTTTCTGAGCTTCCTGATTCTTTCGTTCATTCCTCTTTCCATTTTATTAACCTCCTATTTTTGTATTCTGGAATCCATGTTTCTGGAATGTTTCTTTCAAGGCTTCCATATAATCATTGCTCGGAACATAGAACTCCTCGCCTTTATATTTTTCATCTAATCTCTCATACTTACTGCTTGCAATGTCATGATATGGCAATAAGTTTACCTGGGCAACCGCGATTTGATTCTCCTTTAAATAAGAAAGGATTGCTTCCATCTCCTCATCGTTGTCATTCACACCGCCGATGACCGGGATTCGAATGTAGATTCTCGCCCCGTTATCACTGATATATTTCAGGTTGTCAAGAATCAGCTGATTGCTCTGTCCCATATATTTCTGATGTTTCTCATCGTCCATCAGCTTGATATCATATAAAAATGTATCCACATACGGAAGTACCGCTTCAAAATTCTTCTGCGGCGCGTATCCGCATGTATCAATCGTAATATTGAATCCTTTTCTCTGCAGCTTTTTCAGAAGCTCTACCATATACTCCATGTCTTGTGCCATGGCTTCACCGCCGGATAACGTTACCCCGCCGTAAGATTCCTCATAGAACATATAGTCTTTTTCAACTTCCTTCACCAGTTCCTGCACTGTATACTGCTTTCCTACCACTTCTCTCGCGTTATTCACACAGAAATCCACGCATTTCCCGCACGCTTCGCATTTGCTGCGGTCGGTACACTGCTTACAATCTTCCATATGAATCGCATGGTGCGGGCACGCATGCTCACACGCTGTACATCCGGTACATTTTTCCGGATTAATCATCGGCTCCGGAGCAAAACTCTGACTCTCCGGATTGTGGCACCACCAACAATTCAGATAACATCCTTTGAAAAAAACCGTTGTACGGATTCCATCTCCGTCATGGACGGAAAATCTCTGGATATTTATCACATTCGGTATTCTCATGATGACCTCCATTTTCATCTACATGAAATTTTTCTCTTGTTTTTTCATTATATCACATTGATATTATTTTGTCATGCCTTTTTTCCTCTTTTCTGTCTTATTTTCTTTCCATTTTTCTTGACAAAACGAAACTCTTAGTGATATTATAATGATATCAAATAAATATTACTTCAAATATTTGGAGGTGTTCTTATGGAAGAAAAAATTTTAAAAGGGAAAAAGACAGGTTTTCCTATGTTACTCCTGTTCCTGGGACTTTATGCCGGAGCGGTTCTCCTTACCGTATTCTCTGCAATCGAAGTCGATAAAGACCTGCAAGTTTTCGGACATGTAACATTCTTGTCCGCTCTGCTTCTTACTATCGGCATTATCTGGTGCGTCATCGGATGGATTCCCTTCTGTGGCCTGAAGATTTTAAAACCACAGGAAGCGCTTGTTCTTACGCTCTTTGGTAAATATGTGGGGACATTAAAAGGCGACGGATTTTATTATGTCAACCCATTTTGTTCCAGCGTGAACCCGGCAGCCAAGACGAGATTAAGCCAAAGCGGTGATGTGAAGACAAACACTCTCTCCGCCGCGGCGAACGCGGCCGCTGCAGACGGCAAAGGAAACCGTATCTCATTAAAAGTAATGACTCTGAATAACAGCCGTCAGAAGATTAACGACTGTCTCGGCAATCCGGTAGAAATCGGCATCGCAGTCATGTGGAGAGTTGTCGATACCGCAAAAGCAGCGTTCAACGTAGACAACTACAAGGAATACTTATCTCTCCAGTGCGACAGCGCGCTTCGCGATATTGTCCGTATCTACCCGTACGATGTCGCTCCGAATGTAGATACAACCGGAGACGGTATCGCAGACGAAGGAAGTTTACGTGGTTCCAGCGAAACCGTCGCAGCCCGAATCAAAGATGAGATTCAGCAGAAGGTTACGGATGCCGGTCTGGAAATCATCGAAGCGCGCATCACTTACCTGGCTTACGCATCTGAAATTGCAGCCGTCATGTTACAGAGACAGCAGGCCTCTGCCATCATCGATGCAAGAAAGATGATTGTAGACGGCGCTGTCGGCATGGTAGAGATGGCTTTGGAACAATTAAACGAAAAAGGTGTTGTAGAACTTGACGAAGAACGGAAAGCTGCCATGGTTTCCAACCTGCTCGTCGTGCTTTGCGGCAACCACGACACACAGCCAATCGTAAATACAGGAAGTCTGTACTAATGGCAGAGGGAAAGAAGAAACAGGTTCCCCTCCGTCTCTCGCCGAAACTATACAATGCCATCGCCGCATGGGCAGAAGATGATTTTCGTTCGATTAACGGGCAGATTGAATATCTTCTGACAGAGTGTGTCAGACAACGAAAAAAGAACGGAAAATATGTTTCGGATGAAATCGACGTACCGCCGGAACTTGACATTCATTAAAGAGGTGACCAATCATGGATACAAACGCAATCATTGGATTACGAATCAAAAATTTAAGAAACGAAAAAAAATATACGTTAAAATACGTCAGCGAGAATACCGGACTGTCTATCGGATTTCTCTCCCAGTTGGAACGCGGCATGACAAGCGTCGCCATCGATTCCCTGGCGAAGATTTCCAAAGTCCTGGATGTGGAACTCTCCTCTTTTTTCAATATGGAAAGTAAGACAAAAGATTGCCACATCATGCGCCGCTACGAGCACAAACCAAATGTTGTCAATCCAGAGATTGTGCAATATTCACTCACAAATAATGTGGCAGATTTCGACCTTCTGCCGCGGCTCGTCACCGTCACGCCGGCACACCAGGACGAAAGTCTGCTGGAACTCTACACACATGGCGGCGAAGAATTCATCTATATATTAGAAGGAATCCTGACGCTTCAGATTGAGGACGAACAATTTCTTCTCTATCCGGGCGATTCGGCACACATTCATTCCAACGTTCAGCACAATTGGAAAAACGAGACGAACAGCGTCGTTCGTTTCCTGACTGTTCATACGCCAAACCCATTCAAGCGTCAGTCCTGATTGCCAATCGTTGGACTGTGAAGAAATAATTGTACAATTCGCCACTTCTATGCTATAATGATAATAGTTTGAAATCGGAAATCGAAATGGAGGCATTTTCTATGGGATTTTTAGTATGTGTAATAGGAATTAGCATTATCGCTGCCATCGTCGCAGCAGTTGTTTCTTCTTCTACCGGAGCATTAATCGGAGCAGAAGAATTTGACGATGAGGATTAAGAACTACAGATAGGAAGAGATGTGAGTATTCACATCTCTTTTTCTCACTTTACAGATTTTTACTTTGAAAGGAGATATTCTGATGGAAGCTACTCAAAAAGAAACGTTACAGCACCAATCACGTCGAAAGCAAACCGCCCTTTTCAGCCTTTTGATTGTGCTGGCCGCCCAGGTGAACCTGGATGTTTTCACCAACAACTTCCTTGTGTCGATTGGTATTTTGCTATTTCCCGTATTCGTGTACCTTTTTCAGGAGATTCCGCTGATACCAATCACACTCTTCTCCGGAACCGGCGTCTTCCTGTCCCGTTTTCTCATCTACGGACTCCAATCTGGATTCCACACAGAACATCTGATGGACTTTTTCCCAGAGTTCGTCTTCTACCTGAGTTACGGAACCGCTTCATATCTCTATTTTAAAAGAAGCGATTACAAACTTCAGGGAAGGAACTGGCCTTTGTTCTTCCTCCTGATGGATTACGGGGCAAACTTCATAGAACTATTTCTTCGTCTCGGACTTGGAGCCTTAACTTTGAAGATGCAGCTTAACATCATCATTGTAGCCGCCATCCGAACCTTGATTCTCTGGCTTGTCATCCGCGGACTCGGACATTACAAATTCACGTTGCTCAGCCAGGAACATGCCAACCGATATGAACGACTCATCCTGCTCATTTCCAAATTGAACAGCGAGGTTATCTGGATGAAGAAAAACACCGCTCTCATCGAGGAAACGATGGCCCGCTCCTACCAGTTGTTCTCGGCAATGCAGGAAAAAGAAGTGGAACCGGCTCTTTCCCAGGATGCGCTTACAGTCGCCAAGGATATCCACGAAATCAAGAAAGAATATCTCCTGATTCTTCGCGGTATCTCAGAAGCATTGGACTTGAACCTGCAAGACGGAGGGATGCATCTGAACGACCTTCTCTTTCTTTTGGAGAACACACTTGCCTCCACCGCTCAAGGACAGGGAAAAACTTTGACATTTACCAAGGAATGTACCGGAAACCTGTTTACCGACAAGCATTACTTCCTTCTCTCCATCTTCCGCAACCTGTTTACCAACGCGTTGGAGGCGAATGAAGACGGCAATGTTGAACTTCATTTTATGCAAAAAGAAGAGGCGGATGATTATCTGTTTCTCATTCAAGATAACGGTCCAGGCATTCCACCGGAAAATCTGCCGTTTATCTTTTCGCCCGGATTCTCCACAAAGATTAATTTCAATACCGGTGAGGTGAATCGGGGACTCGGTTTGAATCTCGTGAAAGATATGATTGAGAATCAATTCCATGGAAATATTTCCGTAGAATCCACGCCCGGCAGCACTACATTTTCTATCCGTATTCCAAAATCAGAACTGGAGGTGTCTGAATGAAATTCTATCTAATTGATGACGACCAGAATGTTTTAAACATCTTAAAACTCATTATCAAAAACAGAGCGTTGGGAGAAATATGCGGCACAAGCCTGAATCCTTCCGACGCTTTCGAAGACTTGCAATATATCCACCCGGATATCATCATCGTTGACTTACTCATGCCAATCATGGATGGTATCAGTTTCGTAAAGAAAGCTGCGCCTCTCTATCCGGATGTGGCATTCATCATGCTCTCTCAGGTGGCGGCAAAAGATATGATTTCCTCCGCTTATGAAAGCGGAATCGAATTCTTTATCCAGAAACCGATTAACAGCATTGAAGTAGAAAACGTCATCCGGAACGTCTCTCAGAAGGTCACGATGCAACGAGCCATCGGAGAAATGCAGAATCTGTTCATGAACCAGATGCAACAGCTAAATCCAAAGAAAGAAGCTGCTGAAGATACCAAAAGTTCCCACATCGAGAAAACACAGGATATCCTGCAAAAACTCGGTATCATCGGAGAAATCGGAAGCAAAGATATCATCAGCATCGTGGATTACATGATTACCCATCGTGATACGGTTGCCGACGCCACACTCACCGAACTATGCAGCCACTTCAGCGATAACCCAAAATCCATGGAACAACGAATCCGCCGGACGGCAAACAGCGCCATGGTGAATCTGGCGAATCTCGGAATCGAAGATTACTCTAACGATACGTTTATCGAATATTCCAATACTCTGTTCAACTTCGAACAGGTGCGAAGAGAGATGGACTACATTCGCGGCAAAGTAGACAAAGGTGGAAACGTAAAAATCCGAAACTTTTTAAACGCCCTCGTCTCATATTGTTACAAATAGTTTCGTCACTTTTACCAAAAAACAAAAAAGTTTGTTTCAAATTTGACACGATTTGAAACTTTTTGAAACTTCACATATATAGTCTCTTCATCAGGAACACTTACCTAGCGCGGGTACAAATAAAAGATGAGGAGACTATTTTTATGATGACAATTATTTCAGGAGTAGGATTACTACTATTGACACTCGCCGGATTTTCATTATTCAGCACAAAAGCACCAAAAGGCTCTGAAGCGATGTCCGGTATGGCGAACGCAGCCATTGCAACCTTTTTAATCGAAGCGGTTCACAAATACATTACCGGTGATTTGCTGAATCTCGAATTCTTCCAGACACTCGGCGCTACAAGCGGAAGCTTAGGCGGTGTGGCCGCCGCAATCTCCGTTCCACTCGCAATGGGTGTCAATCCGGTACTCGCCGTCGTAGCCGGTGTAGCTGTCGGCGGATACGGAATCCTCCCGGGATTCATCGCCGGATATGCGGTCGGATTAATCGCCCCGGTTATCGAGCGGAAACTTCCAACCGGTCTGGACGTCATTGCCGGAGCCCTTATGATTGCACCGCTCGCAAGAATTATCACAATCTTAGTAGACCCTGCCGTCAATGCAACGCTTGTAAAAATCAGCGGTACTATCTCCGCGGCGGCTGACCAGTCCCCTCTTGTGATGGGATTCCTTCTCGGCGGTATCATGAAAATGATTTGTACTTCACCGCTTAGCTCTATGGCGCTCACAGCCATGTTAGGACTCAACGGGCTTGCAATGGGAATCGCAGCCATCGCATGCGTCGGCGGTTCCTTTACAAACGGAATCATCTTCCACCGTATGGGATACGGAGATAAAGGCAACGTTATCGCCGTTATGCTGGAGCCATTGACACAGGCAAACATCATTACGAAGCATCCGATTCCGATTTACGGTTCCAACTTCTTTGGCGGCGGACTTTCCGGTATCGCGGCGGCAGCTTTCGGTATCGTCAACAATGCCCCTGGCACTGCCTCCCCAATTCCTGGACTTCTTGCACCGTTTGCATTCAACAATCCGCTCAATGTAGTCGGCGCCCTCGCATTCGCTGTAGCAGGAGGATGCCTTGCAGGATTTGTAGGAAGCATTGTATTTAAGAAGTTAGAAGAAAAAGCAAGAAAAACAAAACCAGAATCCGAAGCTTCCCTCGGTAACGTACAGTTTGAATCATAATTCCATTTCTTCAAGAAATAAAATACCTGATTTCGGACACCATGTATCTGAAACCAGGTATTTTATTATTCTTTGCTCTCTCTTTTTTCTTCTTTTTCGTATTTTCCGTAATACTTCCCGTAGTATTTCCCGTAATGTCTTCCACGTGTTGTCCGTTTTACTTTCGTCAAAACAGCTCCAATGACCGGACAGCCTGTGTTCTCCAGTTTTTGCTTCACATCCTGTGCAAAACGATATTTGATACTCTCTGATTCTAAAACAAGAATTGCGGCATCTGCTTTTTTCGCCAGAATCGCCGCGTCTACAACAAGTCCCAGCGGCGCAGAATCGATGATGATGTAATCGTATACGTTGCGAAGAGCTTCTAGCATCTTGTCAAAGGCTCCTTCCGACAAAAGTTCTGTCGGATTCGGCGGAATCGGTCCTGCCACAATCATATGAAATCCACGAATGTTTGTCGCATAAAGCACATCGGAAAGTCCTGCCTGTCCGGATAAGAGATGAGAAAGCCCCTTCTCTGGTTTCATGCCTTCTATCTTCTCGATAACGACACTCTTTCTCAAATCCGCATCAATCAGAAGCACCTTCTTCTTCAATTCCGCGAGGGAACGTGCCAGCTTCATCGATACGCCGGATTTTCCCTCTCCCTGCACACAGCTTGTGACTAACAGAACCTTCTTATCGCTTCCAGAAAACTGGATATTGGTTCGAAGCGTATTAATTTCTTCATTCATGGCATAAGAATACTCTTCCATTACAAGATTAATTCTATTCATACTTTCTAAATCCTTTCCGCCAGAATCATTCCCGGATTATGTACGAAAATCCTCCGGGCAAATGCCGGCCCTTTCTTTTTCTCAATGTATTGTCTGCACCTGTCAAAATCAGGCGCCCGTTTCTTCATATCGTGTGCATCTGTCGCTATAAAATCAACCATATCTTCCGCCAGCAGCTTCTTGCATATTCTCTTATATCGGAACCCATGCTGCCCGTAGACTGCCCCGCTTGTCACCTGAAGCTTCGCGCCAAGTCTCAGCACTTCCTCCACGCAATCCAGGTCTTCTGCCAGGGCAGGATAGCGTTCTCCATGAGCGATAATCGGTCTGAATCCTTTTACGGACAAATCATAAACCGTCTTTCGAATTCTCGCATAATCATCCCGATGTGAAAACTCTACAAGCACATATCCGGAACCTGCCATCGTCGGTTTCACTCCGCGCATCAAAAGCTCTGCCATATTGGAATCTCTGTACATCTCACATCCCAAATGCAAAGAGACGCCCGTTTTCATCTTCTCATTCACTTCCAAAAGCCGTTCAAACTTCTGTCGAATCACACTCTGCTCTGTCTCGAATAAACCCACGCGGTAATGGGGCGTCAGGATGATATGATTCACGCCTTGACTTTTCTCCGCCCGTATCATCTCGACAGCCATCTTCTCTGTCCTTGCACCATCATCTACTCCGGGAAGAATGTGACAATGCATATCCACTATCCCATGCATATCGTTTCTCCTCCGCCACTTTGCATCATTCGAAAAAATATCTTCCTGACACGCACCGTCAAGAAGATATTTCCCAGTCATTATCTAGCTTTTTTCTTACCAAGAGCTACAAATCCGATAAATGCAACTGCTCCGATTGCAATCGCTGCCGGAACAACCATACCCATACCTGTTCTCGGCGCTTCTGTACTTGTAGAACCAGTCGGTGACATCGTATCTTTATCAATGACAAATGCTACCGGTGAAAGGCTTGTAAATGTCGCTGTAATTGTTCCTTCTCCAGCTTTGCTCTTCACAACTTCCCATTCACTTCCTGTATAATGAAGAACTTCCACTCTTGTCTCAGATGTTACACCAGCCGCTTTGAATGTAATTGTTACCGGGAACTCTGTTCCTTCCGGTACAGTTACGTCTTTCACATCGACAACTTCCATACCTTCTGTCACTTCAATTCCTGCTGCTCTTAAAACATCCTTAAATGTCTTGCGAATGTTCTCGATAAGACTCTTATCCTCTACTTCTCTGAGTGTTGCCTTTACAGCGTTTCCATTTTTATCAACCGCATTTGTTATCTCTGTCACAACTCCGTTAATCTCCGGTGATTCTCCGGCTGCAAAAGCTGTTATCCCCATCATACACGAAAGCACTGTTACCAATACTAAACTTGTAAGTTTCTTCATCTCATATCTCCTCCTATCATTTCACTTAAATACATGCATATTCTATCATATTTACACTTTTTTGTAAAACAGTTTCACCAACAAATCATATAATTTCTCATCATCTACATGAAACTCGTCATGCTTCTCTCCTGCAACGACTTCCCCCGGCACGCGTTCAATATTCGGTGCGCTGTCATAGGTTGCCAGCTTATCTACCTCGCCCGTCGACAAATCTGTCACCATATACGGCTTCGCATCGGAAAGTAACTTGTTATACAGATTCTTGTCCTCCTTTAGGCGCTCCGGTATCTGTACCGCTGCCGCCTCTATGACTTGGCGCTGTCGTTCCATACGGTCGTTATTGCTTCCAGTCACAGTAGTATCACGATATCTGACATACTTCTCCGCCAATTCCCCTTTTAGAAGAACTGTTGCTCCTTTTTCAAATGATGGGTCAATCATCGTGTAATCTTCCGGAACCGTAACTTCGATTCCTCCAATCGCATCACTCACCGCTGCGATACCATCAATATTCAATGATACAAACGATTGTATCGGAATACCATATAAGAGTTCCGATACTTTCTCTTTTGTCAAAAGACAGCTCTTCTTCTCACCGTCTCCATACGCATATTGTATCGCAATCTGTGCTTCTTCCTTCGCAATCCGTTCTCCATCCATATCATAGACATCCACGTCCACCATCGAATCTCTCGATATCTGAAGTGTCTGTATCGTCTTCCTAGATGTATCTAAGATAAACAACATCAAAACGTCTGACTGTCCACCACGCCCTGCATACTCTTTGACTTCCACTTCCTCCGTGTTATCCACACCCATGAAAAGAATGGTCTTCAAATCCGTATTGTATCGATAGCGCTCTCCCTTGTACGTGATGGTCTCAAAGCCAGCCTCTTCGTTCATCTGTGCTTCTTCTGTCAAAGCCTCCCGGCTTCTATGATTACATAGCACAAAAATCGCAATTCCACAAACTACAAGAGCAATCGCACTAATGATTACTACTCTCTTTTTTTTCTTCATCTGTAAGCACTGCTCCTACTATAAATCTCTTATCTCTCTCTGTCTTAATACAAGTACTAAGCGTAAGAATCCGGTCTTCTGTCGTCACCGGAATGTCTTCCCGTATACTATTTCCCATATTTCTTGACTGGAAAACCGAATCCAGGAATTCCTGCCGATGGGATTCCTTCGTGAAATCAAATGTATTCAATATATGCCTGTCTTCATATACGACTGCCGCAAAAATAGTATACACTCTCTTGGCATCCGGCGTATATACGATAATCTCCGGATGTTCCTTCAGATATTCCATATCTTCATATTCATGCAATCCGCGAAACATTGTTCCATTCGGTACATTATGCCCATACATTACCGTATTGAAATCAGAAAAATCCTTCGCCGTCTGAAGTTCCGTATAGATGGAACCGATGGACCCCGGCTCTCCATCTGCCGTATGATTCAAATAAAAACCATCATCGAATCCATGCTGTAAAACCGGATAATCAATCTTCGTTCCCGGAATCTGAATCCACGCATAGATATCCGGATTCATCTCCTGAAGCTTCTGAAAATCTACCGGTATCTCCACCTCTTTCACCGGGACATCTTTCGGCTTCTCATCTTCTACTTTCTCTGCATTCGTCTGAAGATTCTTATAGAGTTCTCCGTCCTTTTTCTCCTGTATAAAATAAAACACAAGGAATCCAGCCGCACACACAAATGTAATCACGCATAAGATTCGAAGAATCTTCCTCACTGTATCTTTCATAAATTATCCTTCAGCTCCCTGATTAATCCGCCTTCTCTGTCTGCTTTCCTTTGTATCCGGAAGAGCTGCAAGAACATTGATTCCCAAATACTTTCTCACATCTTCTTCATTCTTAATTGTATCATCCATAAAATAAAGCAAAATAATGACTGCTGCTGCAATAGCAAATCCTGCAAGTCCGCCGACTGCCACATTCTTCATCAGATTCGGACTAATCGGCGCTACGGGCTCTAATGCCTTCTCCACAATCGAAGGCTTCTCCATATTCATAACGGTTACAACGCGATCCGACATCTCTTCCGCCAATGTATTCGCCAAGAGTTGTGCATACTTCGCATTCGCATTTCTCACATTAATTTTCAGGAAATGCGTACTCTCCTGTGTCTCAACCGAAACTCCCTCTGCAAGCTCTCCTATACTCACTTTCTCTTCTAATCCGGCTCTTGCAATCGTATTCTTCAGCGTTGTTCTACTCTTCGCAATTTCAACATAATCCGGAGATACTTGTGCACCCAATTGTAATTCCCCAACAGAAATCGTGTCTCCACTTAATATATATATGGTAGCCGTTGCCTGATACATCGGAGTTATCATAAACTTTGTATAGACAGCCATTCCCGCTGCTCCAATACAAAAACAAAGTATTATAATCCATACTTTCTTCCAAAGCACCCCTATAATTTCCAATAAATCAATTTCCATGCTTTCATCATTTTGTTTCTCCAGCATATTTCATCTCCCATTTCTTTATCTTTTTCCAAATTCCTGCTTTTTATACTAGCATGCCATACTTAGAAAATCAATGAAAAATTGTGTCAAATTTCTTGTAACGGCAAACCAGAATATTCTGCCACCTTCTCTATCAGCATATTGACTTTTTTCAATTGTCTACTTCAATCTTCATGCATTTTCCCTAGTGGTCGAGGAAACACTATGTTAAAAATTCCGAGAAATACTCCTAATGATCTTTAATAAGCCGCCTTTTAAACGCAGTAAATGCTGAATTATTGTAAGCGATGAATAACAACACGGGTATCCAAACCAGGGAACCCTAAATTGGCAGG
>OFMK01001296.1_pt1 | contig 19054 bp, 20 predicted proteins | sample 1541781 | NCBI WGS metagenome assembly OFMK01 (sample SAMN04209250, study PRJEB22552) | human gut metagenome | biome: gut; material: feces | host: Homo sapiens | place: USA: Oklahoma
GGTTACATTCTTATTTTTATACGGTAGCAGTTTCTTATGATGGATTTGATCCAAACGAGAAAACAAAATTTTATTCGATGGAAGATGAATGTGAAAAAATTGAGCAGGAAATCAGGACAAAGTATGGCGGGAGAATTAAAGCAACGTATGGGTGTTCCCTTGGAGGAAGTTTTGTATCCCTTCTGATTCAGCGGAAAAGTTTCTCCTTGTTCAAAGGCTTTACGAAACCCCTCGATGCGCTCTTTATCCATGCAGATGAAATTATCTGCTAAGAATAATGCTTTTTATGTCCCAGTTCCTTTAAATATTTCCCGGTCTGATAGCCGCCGTCATAATGATCGATGACCAGATTTACTACCTTTGAGCTTTTTTCAAAATAGCCATCATACACTACAAACGAAATCCGCATCTGATTTCTGAGGCTTTCATAGTCAGCTTCACAAAATCCAATCAGAATCAGTCCATCCATATTCCACATGGATGCAAATACCGGAATCTCTCTGATATCAGATGTTGTTTTTATCATCAGAAAATATCCTTTTTCATTAACCTCATGGGAAAGCGCATTCAGCGATGACATCACAAATCCATCCTCTAAAACCCTGCCCTCATACTTTTCATGGTCATTCACCACCACTCCGATGATTCTTGAATTATTTCTTGCAAGCAAGATGCCAGCCGTATTCGGGATATATCCCGACCTTTCAAGTTCCTGCTGGACACGTTTTACCGTCTCATCTGAAATCTTTTCTGTTTTGCCGTGGATCACATTTGAAATAGTAGCAGTACTAAGACCTAACGCATCTGCAACATCTACGATTCTAACTCTGTTCTGTGTCATTTCCATTCCTTTTTCTGCGATATTATGATTATACGGTACATTGTAAATGTGGAATTTACAATGGTTAAGCGCATAACCTGTTACAAAATTTGCATTCGATTTTTGTGGATTTTTACTATTATATTACACATTTTCAGCAATCTGAATACACATGAAAGAGTACTTATGGACATAAAAATGACAGGGAATTTTTTACCGTGAAGTAAAGATTCAATTATGGGTTAATCATTAAGGGCATTTTTATCTTAATACACAAGACAAAAAGTAAAATATAATTGACATTATGAAAAAGAAGTGTTACTTTATAAATGGAGGTGAACATAAAGTGGCAAAAAATATTGCGATAAAAGTGGCAAGGGCTGAAAAAGATATGACGCAAAAGGTCTTAGCAGAAGCTGTTGGTGTTTCAAGGCAAACTATAAATGCTATCGAAAAGGGAGAATATAATCCCACAATAAAACTGTGTCGTAAAATTTGTCGCGTATTAGATAAACGTTTGGATGATTTATTCTGGGAGGATGAAGAGGATGAAAATTAGGAAAATGAAAAGTAATTTAGATGAACGCCAGGAACTAAAACTTCTTAAAATCGAACATAATGGATGTTGGATTGCTTTTTGGGGATTGCTGATTGTAATGGCAATACAAATGATAGTGGGGAATGACAGTATCAAGAATCTTGCCGGAGAATGGGCTGTATTTATGAGTCTTGCCTTTTATCTTTTGGTTGCATGTATGCGAAATGGAATCTGGGACAGGAGATTGAAACCGAATTTCAAGACGAATGTCATAGTCAGTAGTATTGCGGCAGTGTTGACAGGAATTATATGGTTTAGTGTTTCCTATCGGAATTACCATAAACTTATTGGTTCAATTGCAACCGGAATTATTATGTTTGTGCAGGTGGAAATCTTATGTTTATTAGCATTAATGATATCTTCTAAAATATATAAAAGAAGAGTACAGAAACTTGAGGAAGATGAGTGATATATGAAGTAGAAGATATTAATGATATCTGGAAATGATAAATCATTGGGAAATGGTTTATGGAAAGGGGTCGAAAAATGACAGAAAACAGTTACAAGACGCCCTGTGGATGCATCCATTATTTTGTAAATATAATAGATAAACAGAGAATTACGTTAGTGTTCTTACCGGGACTTACGGCAGACCATAGGCTTTTTGAAAAGCAGACAGAATATTTTGAGAATAAACAGAATGTGTTTGTATGGGATGCACCATCACATGCATTATCCAGACCATTTACGAATAATTACGGCCTGTCTGATATGGCAGAATGGCTTTATGAAATTTTAGCAAAAGAAGAAATTTATAATCCAATCATTATCGGTCAGTCTATGGGTGGATATCTGGCCCAAATGTATATGGAATTATATCCGGATAAGATAACGGGGTTTATCTCCATTGATTCTGCACCGCTTCAAAAGTCTTATATGACTGCAATGGAAATATGGCTTCTTGAAAGAGTAGAGCCATTATACAGAATATATCCATGGAAAGCTCTTCTTAGGGCTGGTTCAAGAGGGTGCTCTGAGACGGACTATGGTCAGAATCTTATGCGAAAGATGATGATGGCCTATGACTCAGAGCATAAAGAATATGCAAGGCTCGCTGGCTTCGGGTACAGAATGCTTGCTGAGGCAATTAAAGCAGATTTGCCATATCATATCAGTTGTCCAGCATTACTTATCTGTGGAGAAAAGGATAAAGCGGGATCTGCAAAAAGTTATAATAAGAAATGGCATCAGAGGGAAGGTTTATCGCTTAAATGGATAAAGAATGCCGGTCATAATTCCAATACTGACCAGCCGGATGAAGTAAACAGACTTATAGAAAAATTTATCAGCGAGATAGATAGGAAAGGAGTGCCCGGATGAAATGAAATATACAGTGGAAAAAAGTATTATATGGAATTGCATTGATAGTTATTAGTATAATATTGGCTGCTATTTTGTTGCTGATACAAAACAGCGTAATGGCAGCGGCTCTGGGTCTGTTTCTTATAGGACTTGGTAATGGACCGATTTTTCCCAATACTACCCATCTTACTCTCGGATTATACAGTAAAGAACCGGAACGAATATGCGGGGAGGCCGTATGTTCGTTCCGGTTTTTATGTTACAGAAAATTACTGTGTTATGCCAACGGCAGAGAAACCTGAAAAGTAGAACCACCGCCCGGGGTATCTAGTACAGAGATTGTTCCTTTATGAAGTGAAATGATCTCATACGCAATACACAGTCCCAGACCAAAATGCTGCCTGTTATTTCTGGCAGAATCTGCCCGGTAAAAACGCCGGAAAACAGAAGTCTTGGCAGAATCCGGAATACCGGGTCCGTTGTCTTTGACGCGGATAAGAAAGTGCGTTTCGGTTTGTGAAAGGGAAAGAATAATTTTCCCGTTTTCGGGGACATAACTGATGGCATTGTCAAGAAGGATTCCAAGCACCTGACTGATCCTTTCCGGGTCACAGGGACAGGGAGGGATTTCCTCTTCCGGAAGTTCAATGAAAAATTTCATATGGTGGTCCTGCATCAGGGGTTCATATTTTTCGTAGGTATCCAGAAGTAAAGTATCCAGTTCACAGGAAACCGGATGCATTTTCCAGGAATGGTTATCTGCATTTGACAGAGAGAGCATATCATTTATCAGGAGGGACATTCGCGTCCCTTCTTTTTCTATGACTGAAAGAAAATGTTCCTGTTCTTTCGGATCTGCCTTTTTCATGGCAGAGATTCCGGACAGGATTACTGCCAGAGGGGAGCGAAGCTCATGGGAGGCAGCAGCGATAAATTCGGTCTGTTCCTGCCTGCTTTTTTCCAGGGGAGTGATCATTCTTCCGGTAAAGAACCAGGAACAGATACTCAGAGCCAGAATTGCCAGAAAAGCTGCGCCGGAGAATGCAAGTCTCTGTAACAGAATCCTGTGTTTTACAGAATCTAGGGAATACAGGATGATCATACTGACGGTTCCGTGGCTCTTGGGGATCAGAGCAGTGGAAACATAGAAATCTTTCATCTGAAAAAAGATCCGTTTTGTCAGTTTACTGACCGCACTGGGATTGGAAAGATCAAGTGCATAGGAAGCAGCAGAGATTTCTTCTGCCTTCCGGAAAATCGTTTCATCCAGAGAATCCGTCTGTAGTTTTTTCAGATAAAGAGAATTTCCGTTGTCTCTGATATCCATGGAAATATCATAATTTTTTTCTGCCTGCAAAATCCAGTCACTGCTGATGATACTCTGCGTTTCCAGATGAGAGATACAGGAGATGGCGTTGTTCTGAAAGGTATTCCACGCATTCTGGCGTGTGCTGTTTTCTGCGATGAAATTACAGGCAGTTGTCATAATAAAAATGACGATGCCGATGATCAGAGCAGAGAAAAAAGTCATTTGAATATGAAGTCTGCGAAACATGAAATATTTACTCCTTTATGAGATTGTATGGTAATTGTATCATGAAAACCTGTAAATAATCTCTAAAAAAATTCCTGTAACCGAGTATAGAGACAATTTAGAGAAAACTCATGTATAATGAAAGATCAGGAGGATGAAAACAGATGAAAATTTTACTGATAGAGGATGACAGGGAACTGGCAGAGAGCATGAGATTTCAGCTCGAAAAAGAAGGCTATGAGACAGATATCTGCGATGACGGAGAAGAAGGGCTTTATTATATGAAAGAACGAAGCCATGATCTGGTGATCCTGGACCGGATGCTCCCGTCCATGGATGGCATCACTGTTTTGCAGGAAGCCAGAAAGAATCATGTTTCCACACCGGTGATCATGCTGACTGCACTGGGAGAATTACAGGATAAACTGACCGGACTGAAAGGCGGCGCAGATGACTATATGGTGAAGCCGTTTGCCTTCGAAGAACTTCTGGCAAGAATACAGTGCATGGTTCGAAGACCCGGAAGATGGGAGGACACGGCAGTATTATCGCTCGGAGATCTTATTTTTGATCCCGAAAGCGGCAGACTGGAAGGAAACGGAAAGGAATGTACCCTTTCCAAACGGGAAGGAGCACTTCTGGAGCTGATGCTTCGAAACGCCGGTCAGACACTTCCGAGAGAGGTGATCCTCAACCGTGTCTGGGGAGCAGACAGCGAGGTGGAGGATGGAAATCTGGATAATTATATTCATTTTCTGAGGCGGAGATTAAAAAGTGTCAGAAGTACACTGAACCTGAAAACCGTCCGGGGAATTGGATATCGGCTGGAAAATTAGAGAAAGTTTAGAGATTTGCCTGTTACAATCCATTTATCCTGAGAGGGACAGAAAGAAAATAAAAACATGGAGGTATATCCTGATATGAGAAAAATAAAAAGATGGAAACAGGGAATCGCCGTTGCCGGAGTGATCGCACTTACCGGCAGCCTGTTTGCCGGATGTGGCGGTGCAGATGGAAAAAATTCCGGAAGCAAAGGAAAAACAGGAAGCAGCAATCAGGCAGAAAATGCAGATACAGCAGATCTTGTGAATGTAAATACTGACAATTCAGATGGTAAAAAAACAAAAGATGAGAGCACAAAAGCAATGGGACGTTTTCTGGAAAATGATCTTACAGTACCTGAAAATAGCCAGTTTCTGAGAGATGTCAAAGTACTCGACTCAGGTACATTGCGCATGGTTTATTACAGTACAGCAGATAACTGTTATTATGCAGCAGATTCTGCAGATAATGGAGAAACCTGGACGAATGGAAAAAGTCTGGAAGAACTGTTGGGGCTTAAGGAGAATCTGGGAGAATATATCAGCGTTGTCTCTGCAGCAGCGGATGGAAGTATATTTGTCGGGGCAGATCTGTCTCCTGACAGGGACAATGAAAATGCACAGACAACAGCCGACAGTGGGGAAGAGGATTCTGCGTATGACAACCTGAAAATGGAATTTTTCTATCTTTCCCCTGATGGAAATGTACAGAAAGTTGATACCGGAGATACGATTCAGTCTTCCTATACATTTCAGGCATGTTTCACAGAGAATGGGACAGTTCTTATCGTAGATCCCGGCAATGGCGTAGCAGAGATCAATCCTTCAGATGGAAGTCTGGTGAGAAGATATGAGGAAAGAATCCGTGTTGATTTTATCGGAACAGCAGGAAAAATGTTGTTTACCATTCAGGATCAGACTCTTCACGGATATGATCTGGATACTGGAAAACCACTGGACAATATCAGCGCGCTTACAGAGCAGATCCAGTCTGATGAGCAGGATGTCAACTGGACAACAACCAGCAGTTTTCCGCTTATGTTCTTAAAGGGAGATGAGGATAACAGCCTTTTTTATATTGATCATACCGGTGTTTACAGATATGTTCTGGGAGGTAGCACAGTGGAACAGATAATCGATGCTTCCTTGAATTCGCTCAGTTCACCGGATACAGGAACTGTAGCATGGGGACAGGACAGCGATGGAAATTTCTATGTGGGCTGTAATGCAGGCGAGGATATCAGAATTTATTCCTATGTATATTCCAAAGATACCCCAACGACACCGGATACAGAGCTGACAGTTTATTCCCTGAAAGACAGTAACTTCATAAAACAGGCAGCAGTGCTTTTCCAGAAAAAATATCCGGATATTTATGTGAATATTGAGGCGGGAATGTCAGGAGATGATTCCGTCACAGATACGGATGCGCTGAAAGTGCTCAATACAGAGATCATGGCCGGAACAGGACCGGATGTTCTGCTGCTGGATGGAATTTCAGAGGATACCTATATAGAGAGAGGAATGCTGGAGAATTTAAGCGGGGTATTAAAAGATGAAGATATCCTGCCAAATATCAAAGATGCATATACAAAAGAGGATGGAAGCATTTATACCATGCCTGTCAAGTTCGGCATTCCGATGATAGAGGGAAATAAGGATATCATTGCCGGAATTACGGATCTGACAACAGAGGCTGATGCAGCGGAAAGCCAGAAAGACAGCTATGGAAAACTGAAATTTTTCAGCTCTTTTTCCATATCACCGTCCTGGCTGATACAGGGAACCATAGACAATAGTACATCGGCATGGATGAACGAGGACGGAACCCTCAAAGAAGATGCACTGAAAGAATATCTGGAGCAGGTAAACAGGATCTGGCAGACTCAGAAGGATGCGATAGAAGAGACAAAGAAAGCTTACCAGATGGGTGATGACTGGGCGAATTCAGATCGTTCCGGATATACAAATATTGCAGGATCGATAACGGATCTGCTTGTAAAAGTCAATACAGTGGCGGCAGGCGGTCTGCTTTCACCGGAGGGTCTGGTGTATCTGGATTCTGCAAAAAAAGTAGATCCGGATCTGGATTACAGACTTCTGAACGGACAAAGCGAGAATTGTTTCTATCCAAGGAGCATTGTGGGAATCAGTGCAAAGGCATCTGAAAAAGAAGCGGCAGAGAAGTTCGTAAAGTTCCTGTTTGAAGAGGAATCCCAGAGAGCAAGCAATGATGAAGGACTGGCTGTAAACAGCAAGGTTTATGAAGATATGGCTTACTGGAAAATGGGAAAATCCAGTGGAGATACCATTGGCTCGATCGGAGCCTCTTATGATACGGGAGATGGTAATATCCAACAGCTTGAGATGGACGAGATCATTCCGGAAGATGAAGCAATACAGAACATCATGGATCTGGGAAAAACACTTAATGTACCTGCAAAGAGTAATCAGATCATCCGAAATGCAGTAACGGAATCCGGTGAGAAATACCTCAATGGAGAAACGGGGCTGGATGATGCTGTGAAAGAGATCATGCAGGAAGTAAATCTGTATTTATCTGAATAAGCGGCTGTCTGCTGCTGATTACCCAACACTGCAAGGTAAGGGAGTTTAAGAGAATGAAGATTAATTTAAAAGAACACTTATCTTTAACAGAGAAACGGAACGCAAAATCAGATTTGCTGTTTAGTCGGAAACGAAATCGCAGAAGATGTGCAGCTTTCAGAAATACAGAAAAAGGTCTGGCTTTTATTCTTCCGAGTTTTGCAGGTGTCTGCATTTTCTGGCTGATCCCGTATGTGGATGTGATCCGCAGATCTTTTTGCGGGGCAGTGAATGGAGAATTTGTGGGGATAGAGAACTACAGGACGATATTTGCAAACAAAGCGTTTCGTCTGGCAGCAGGCAACACACTTCGGTTCTTCGGAGTGTGTGTGCCGCTGCTGGTGGTATTGTCTCTGATCATAGCAGTCCTGCTTGCAGGGCAGAAAAGATTTACGCAGATTCTGAAAAGTTTCTTTCTTCTGCCAATGGCAATCCCTGTAGCATCAGTGGTACTTCTGTGGAGACTGCTTTTTGACGATCAGGGCTTATTGAATCACCTGCTTCATATGTTATCTGTTCAGACGACTGACTGGATGAATACAGGTGCTTCTTTTTATGTACTGGTGATCAGTTATATATGGAGAAATCTTGGATATGATGTAGTGCTCTGGATGGCAGGATTGTCTGCCATTCCGGCGGCACTTTACGAGGCAGCAAAAGTGGACGGGGCAGGGGAGTGGAAATGTTTTACGAAGATCACACTCCCGAATCTGCTCCCGTCCCTTTTTACGATCGTGGTACTTTCTGTACTCAATGCATTTAAGGTTTTCCGTGAGGCATATCTGGTGGCCGGTGATTATCCGCAGGAAAAAATGTATCTGCTTCAGCATCTGTTTAACAACTGGTACAGGGACCTGTCGCTGGATAAGATGTCGGCTGCGGCAGTGGTGACCGGACTGGTGATTTTTCTGCTGATCCTGGGATTGTGGAAAGCCTGGGGGAAAGGCGGGGCAGAATGAGAAAAGTTATGCAGATATTCCGTATCAGGAAGATAGGAAGCCTGCTCCTTGTACTCCTTGCACTGGTGGCAGTATTTCCGGTATTTTTTTCAGTTACAGGATCACTGATGGGGCAGAAGGAATTAAATGATCTTCTGGGGGCGGTACTGACAGCAGACAGTGGATCTGCTTCCGGTCAGGCAGTCAGTTATGTATTCTGGAGAGTACTTCCGCTTTATCCGACGCTGAGATCCTATGTGAAAGTCCTGCTGGATTCTCCGGAGTTTTTTGTGATGTTCTGGAATTCCGTAAAGATTACTGTCGGAGTTCTGGCAGGGCAGATCCTGGTGGGAGTACCGGCAGCGTGGGGATTTGCCAGATATCGTTTTCCGGGAAAAAATCTGCTGTTTATGATCTATGTGGCATTGATGATGATGCCCTTTCAGGTAATGATGCTCAGTAATTATCTGGTTCTGGATCAGATGAAACTTCTGGATCATCTGTGGGGGATTATTCTTCCGGCGGCCTTTTCCACGTTTCCGGTTTTTATCATGTATCGTTTCTTTGAGAGTATTCCGGAGACACTGATGGAATCTGCGCGGCTGGACGGGGCGGGTGAGCTGCTTATTTTTATCAGAATCGGAATCCCTCTGGGTTCTGCGGGTATCATTTCGGCACTGGTTCTGGGATTTCTGGAATACTGGAATCTGATCGAACAGCCAATGGCATTTCTGAAGACCAAAAGTCTGTGGCCGCTGTCTCTGTACCTTCCACAGATCGATATCTCCCAGACAGGAAAGGCATTTGCGGTATCTGTTCTGGTTCTGATCCCGGCAGTGATCGTTTTTCTGGCAGGGCAGGATTATCTGGAACAAGGGATCATATCCACGGCAATCAAGGAATAGAGCGACAGAAACGAGAGGATTTATCTATGAAGAAAATAAAACTGATAAAAATTCTGGCAGGATTTTTTGTCCTGATGCTTTTGTTTACTTTTCTGTCCAGGGCGGCAGATTCGGTGAATGTAGCACAGGTAGAGACAAAAACAGCTCAGAATCAGGTGATCGCGCATGAGGTGACCGGCACAGGTAAAGTGATGGGAACCAGAGAACGGGCAGTTTTTACCCAGGAGGGACAGAAGGTGGAGCAGGTTTATGTGCAGGAAGGACAGAATGTGAAAAAAGGGGATGCGCTGCTGAAGTTTTCTGTAAAATATCTAAAAAAAACCATAAAGGAAAAACAGGATGCCATATATGTTCTGCAGGGGAAGATCAATGATCTGATCAGTGCAGAGTCTGTGAATCAGCAGAAGAGAAATAATGAGTTTTCAGATGCACAGGAAAATTATAACAGTGCGGTTTCCAGCGGAAATTACAGTGTGCAGGCGGCACAGAATGAGGCAGCCATAGCCAGACAGAAGCTTCAGGATTATTACGCACAGCGGGATGCGGCGCAGAATGACGTACAGGATAAGATACCGGATGAGGAGAAGTTCAGTGATTCCAGCGAGTTTGATGATCCGGGAAATACAGACGATTTTGGGAATACAGATGATCCGGAGAACTCCGATGATTCCGGAAATACGGATCGCACAGATGGCGAAGGGAATAAAAATACATCAGGAAACGGCGACAATTCGAATGCGCAGGACAATTCTCAGGAGCAGGCATTGATTGATGATATCCGGGCGAAAGAGGAGGCGGTCAATGAAGCCATGCTCAGCCGCAGAAGAGAACTTCAGTCAGCAGAGCAGGCAATCCGGGATACGCAGATCGGTGATGCTTCGGATTCCACGCTGGAGAATACGCAGGCGGAACTTGAGACTGCGCAGAAAGATCTGGAAACGTTGCAGAAAGTGCTGGCACGAAAGGGAAAAGTGAAAGCACCCTGTGATGGTGTGATAAAGAGTCTGAGTGCAGTGACAGGAAGCCAGACAGGAGCGGAAGCTGCGGTTGTCCTTTATGAATCCAAAGGAACCTTTCGGTTTCAGGCAGAGGTCAGCAAAGATGATCTGAAATACATAAAGAGTGGCGGAGAGGTAATTTTAAAAGGTGCGGATGAAAAAGAGATTACAGGAGCGAAAGTGGAGTCTGTGAAAGAGGACAGCAGTAATGAAAATCAGTACATTCTTTCTGTACAGGTACCGGAGGGAACTCTTTCCATAGGAGATACTGCGGAATTTACAATTTCTCAGGATGCAGGTCCTTTTAATGTCTGTGTTCCGCTGAGCGCATTGTATGAGGAAAATGGCAGATACTATGTTTATGTGACAGATACACAGAACACCGTCCTGGGTGAAGTACTGGTAGCGCGAAAAACGTATGTGAATGTGAAAGATAAAAATTCTTCCACTGCTGCGCTGGAGAACGGGGATTTATCAAGTGACCAGAAAATCGTGACTTCCAGTGACAGAGAGATCAGCAGCGGCAGCCGGATCAGGCTGCTGGAGGAATGAGTGTCAGAAGTCAGAGTGCCTTTTTAAGGAAAGCTGGTACTCTGACTGTGTGGCTGATTATTTTCTGTATTTATTTTCTGGGAGTCTATAATTATGTGCAGATTAGAAATGATACAGCAGTATCGGTGTTTCTGTCCGCAGCTTATCCTGACAGGAAAGGAGCAGAAAATATCCTGAAGCAGGAAAGAAAAAGTGAGAAGCCTTATGATGTATGTTTTTATGCAGATGCAGGGTTGAGGGAGATTTCTGCGAAAGAAGGAAACCGGCAGGCACAGGCGATGACTGTGTATCTTAAGGGAAATCCCGCAGGGTATGACTGGCAGGCAGCAGCTCTGACAGAAGGTGATCCGGATGGTTGCGTGATTGATGGCACAACTGCCTGGGAGCTCTTTGGCAATAAGGTTCCGGGTGGTCAGATTCTGTTTCAGGGACGTACTTATACTGTCAGGAAAGTTGCGGACTGGGGGCAGAAAATTCTGGTTTTCGGGGCGGCTTCTGCGGATGATACCGAGACGGAACTTTTTTATAATCGTTTGTTTATCAGAAGGAGAAATGGAGAAACCGAAGAAAGTACAGTGAACGGATTTCTGATGAAATACGGACTTCAGGGAACTGTGGTATCCTCGACTTTACCGAAAAATGCAGGACTGGCGGCATTACTGCTGCTTCCGGCGGTTCTTTCTGGCAGTCTGTGGACGGAAATAAGCAGAGAAAAAAAGAACTATACAGTGAAAGATGCAGAGTACTGGTTCTGCAACCTGCTGTACAGTGTAATGGCAGGGACGGTGGTCTGGCTTCTTTTTACACATCTGACCTGGCCGGAGGGATGGATTCCGTCAAGGTGGTCTGACTTTGGGTTCTGGAAAGAAAAGGTGGATCAGGCTGTGGCAGAATTTAAGCTGTATCTGATGCTTCCGAAGACGGTATCCCAGACGGAAGGTATGATTCTTGGCGGGAAAACGGTTTGTGCAGGAGGGGGTTCCTGTTTTCTGTATTTGTTGTGGAAAGTATATGAAAAGGGATATGACAGAATCTTCTAAGGCTAAGGTGTTTACAATACTCATAAAGGGCTCCTTTGGGTTATTTTTTAAGATTCGACACCTTAATTTTACCACAAATGGATGCTCTTTTTTCATTCATCTGATAGGTGAAAAGCAATATTCAGTTAAAATATAGAAACTATGTGGTTTTCAGCCACTTCTAATCCCGAATCTCACCTATAAATCCGGTGAGCAGATGGAGCAACTTGGCAAGTATGGTTTTCTTCGCAGAGATTATCTGAAAAACTATCGAAATTCAACCTATCAGGTGATGCTTTTACAGGATACCATTGGAGAGCATCTTCTGGAAGTAGACAAGGCAGCCAGAGAACGGGAAGAAGTGATTCTGAAACAGCTAGAGAAAAAAGAGCCTTTGCCGGATAAAGAGAAAGATCAGATTGTCTGGGTATGATCTGGTTACGGACAGTCCGACAAAGAGAATCTATGAAGCAGTGAAGCGTATTCCGAAAGGACATGTGGCAACTTATGGGAAGATCGCAGAGATGGCGGGAGACCACAGAATGGCAAGAGCCGTGGGCAATGCACTGCATAAGAATCCGGATCCGGAACATATTCCGTGCTTCAGAGTGGTCAATGCGAAAGGTGAACTGGCAGGGGCATTTGCGTTTGGTGGAGAGGATGTACAGGCAGAACTTCTTCGAGCGGATGGAGTTGAAGTGATAAATGGAAGGGTAGATTTGGAAAAATATGGAATATGTGTCTGCGGAAATCTGGGAAAAAATTCCGGAAGATATTAAGAAGATGATAAATTTTCAGCGGATCAGCTGTTAACAATGGAATAAAAGCTTGACAAATTTCTAAATTTTTATATAATTATCAAAGGTAATTAACTGTGATAATTACTAGAAGTGCCATGAATGCAAAAGAAAGTATAAGTGGTGATTTTACTGATAATATATAAGGAGGACAGAATATGACAAGTGAAATAATAAAAAGGATGTTCGATGCATGTTATCAGGCAAAGCGGACCCGGGAGATGCTCCCACCGTTGCCCGAAGGTGTTCGTTCATCCTTTATTCAATATCTGGATACGATACAGTCTTTGGAAGGACAGGGCGTACAGGTAAAGGTGTCGGATATCAGTGATGCAATGGAGCTTCCAAGACCGGGAGTTACAAGAACTGTCAAAGAGATGGAAGAAAAAGGATACCTTAAGAAAATGGCTTCTGAAGCAGATGGACGTGTCACATACATAGCTGTTACAAGAAAGGGAACAAATCTTTCGCAGAAATATGACGAACAATATTTTAAAAGTCTGCTCCCTTACATGGAAGAAATCTCGGACGAAGATGCAGAATGTATGATACGGACGATAGAGAAATTTTATCAGATCATGTGCGAAAGGAGAAAACATTACGATGAACGATAAGGCAGATTTTACACAAGGAAGCATACTTAAAAAACTGATTGCATTTATGATACCGGTGCTGGGAGCATTGATCCTGCAGGCGGCATACGGTGCAGTGGATCTTCTGGTAGTTGGAAGATTCGGTTCTACATCCGGGCTTTCAGCGGTTTCTACGGGAAGTCAGGTATTGAATCTTGTAACTTTTGTAGTGACACAGTTTGCAATGGGTATTACGGTACTGATTGCGAGATATCTCGGTGAAAAGAGACCAGAGCAGATTGGATCGGTCATTGGCGGATCAGCAGTTGTATTTACGATGATTGCAGTCGGATTATTTATCGTTATGGTTGGATTTGCACATCCAATCTCAGTCCTGATGCAGGCTCCGAAAGAGGCGGTTGAGCTGACCTCGGTATATGTGCGTATCTGCGGAGGCGGTATTTTCTTTATTGTTGCATACAATCTTTTATCAGCAATTTTCCGTGGACTGGGGGACAGTAAATCACCGTTGCTATTTGTATTTGTTGCATGTATTGTAAATGTGATCGGAGATATAGTACTTGTGGCAGGATTTCATATGGACGCAGCAGGTGCGGCGATTGCAACTGTTGCAGCGCAGGCACTCAGCGTAGTATTTGCTATTGTTATTCTGATCAAAAAGGAACTTCCATTTAAGATTACCAGAAAAGATTTCGGGTTGAATAGTCAGTGTAAGAAATTCCTAAAGATCGGACTTCCGCTTGCACTGCAGGAGTTCCTGACACAGATGTCCTTCCTGGCACTTTGTGCATTTGTGAACCGGCTTGGCCTGGAAGCTTCTTCGGGTTACGGTGTTGCATGTAAGATTGTCAACTTTGCGATGCTGGTTCCAAGTGCGCTGATGCAGTCGATGGCATCCTTTGTATCTCAGAACATCGGAGCAGGCAAGGCAAAGCGTGCGAAGAAATCCATGTTTACCGGAATCGGTGTTGGCCTGGTTGTGGGATGTATAGTATTTTTATTGGTGATGTTTGGAGGCGATATACTGGCAGGGTTCTTCACAACGGATGTAGCCGTTATCCAGAAAGGGTATGCATATCTGAAAGGATTCGCACTGGAAACAATCGTGACAGCAATTCTGTTCAGTATGGTCGGATATTTCAATGGTAATAACAAGACGGTATGGGTAATGACACAGGGATTAATCCAGACATTGCTGGTACGTCTTCCATTTGCCTATGTGATGAGTATCCAGCCGAATGCAAGCCTGACGAAGATCGGTCTTGCGGCACCAGTATCGACAATGGTGGGAATCGTGCTAAATGTTGGATTTTATATTTATCTTGACCGTGCAGAGAAAAAAAGTAACGCTTTATAAATCATTATATGTTTAAAAAAGGGAGCGGGAGAGACACTGCAGGTAATTGCTTGAGACCAAGGGAATGCTTCTGGATGATGCATACAGCGTATCAGCCGGTTATATAATGTCAGTGACCAGGAAGCAGCAAAGCTGATAGAGGATATAGATAAAAGGCGTATGACAAATTATAACTTTTATACCGGGCAGAAGTGGGGAAAGGCCAGCAATTACACGTTGTGTCTGAACAGTTCACAGCTTGGATATGGCAGATGTGAAGCGGTTATTATGGAGTGCGCGAAATAAAAAATCCGGTTATAGTAAAATCCCATCTTTGGCAGTTGGAAAGAAAAAATGGCTGCATACCAAGCAAAATCAAGGTGTGCAAAAAAAAAACTCAAAAAATTAGCACTCACCTATTGACAGTGCTAACAAACAGTGCTATAACATAGGCAAGAACAAAGGAAGGGAACCAAAAGAGAACGAAAGGTTCCTGAAACATCCCGGTTCCAAAGAAACAAGGTAAACAAGCATGAGAGGTCCACAGACCGTGGACGCAGAAAGAAAAGGAGAGATGACTTATGTTAATGCCTAGTATTTTTGGAGAGAATTTATTTGATGACTGGTTTGATGAGTTTCCATTTTATGATATGGATAAAGAAATGAATAATACCGAAAAGAAGCTATACGGTAAGAAAGCCGGAAGGATTATGAAGACCGATATCAAAGAGCAGAAGGATGGATATGAGCTGATGATTGATCTTCCGGGATTTACCAAGGATGAGATTAAGGCTTCTGTTTCCGATGGCTACCTGACCATCAGTGCTGCAAAGGGACTGGATAAGGACGAGAAAGAAAAAGACAGCGGTCACTACATCCGCAGGGAACGTTATGCCGGTGCCTGCCAGAGAAGCTTTTATGTCGGTGAAGATATTGAGCAGGAGGATGTCAAAGCAGAATTTAAGCATGGTATCTTAAAGCTGTTCGTGCCGAAGAAAGAGGCAAAGAAAGCGGTAGAAGAAAACAAATATATTGCGATTGAAGGATAATGAAATATCGAAGGAGCCACACAGCAGGAGTGCTGTGTGGCTCCTTTTTTGTGGCATGAGTATCGATGCTGGCATCGCTCTTGGGATTTTTCGTCATAAATTAACGATAAACATTAAAAATGTATTGATAAACATAAAAAGTGAAATTATGATATACAAGAAAGGAGAATAAAAAATGTTTGAAAGAAAGAACGAAAATAAAGTAAAAAAACAATTTGAAAATGTAGGGGGATAGCCTTATGTTTTGTAATCGGATATCCGGTTATTAAATGCCTGAAATATTTAAGTTTAGCAGCATGCCAGATTATAAAAGGGGTAGAATGGAAAGGAACGGATCATTTTATTGGAGCAGCTGTTATAGTAGGAATCTGTATTTATTTCATTGGTGTTTCTTTTCAACATGGGTACGAATTGCAGAAAGAGGCTGATGAAATATTATAGATAAAGTAAAGGAAATATAAGATGCCAATTGTATTACGGTTAGATCGGGTGATGGCCGATAGAAAAATTTCCCTGCAAGAACTTGCAGAAGAAGTGGGAATATCGAATGTAAATTTGTCGAATATAAAAACTGGAAAGGTTAGGGCGATTCGGTTTTCTACATTGGAAGCGATTTGTAGAGTATTACAGTGTCAGCCGGGTGACATTTTGGAATATGAAGAAACGAAGGAAGTGTAAAGGAGGTGACAAACTATAAATAGTCAAGAGTTTTTGAAAAATTTTGTGCAATAAAAAAGGGTAACTTTAATAGACCATCTGAAAATAACGTATTTCAGATGGAGCAGATAAATATATAGGGAAGAGATTAACGTATTTTCTGAGCGTTAAAGTCTACATCCTGCCTCTCCAATGCATAGATGACTCTAATCAGTTTTTTTGCAACGTGAGTAATAGCTACCCGGTGTTTTTTGCCTTCTGCCCGTTTCTTTGCGTAATAGGTTGCAAAGGTTAAGTCAAAACGGATTAAAGGAAGGCAAGCATTAAGAAGAACGTAACGCAGTTGAGAAGAACCATGTTTTACCATTCGGCCACCATGAGACTCAGTGCCGGAGTCATTTATTCCTGGTTCAATTCCAGCAAACGCAAGCATCTGACTTGGGTTTGAAAAGTTTGATATGTCGCCATATTCTGCATAAATAACAGCTGCTGAAATAGGACCGATACCAGGGATGGACATATAGTGAGGATGTACTTCTTCAATAAGTCTAGTAATCTCGGCTTCAAGATTTTTTATTTCCTTGCAGAGAGAGTTGTATAGGGTCAGTAAACTGTTTAATTCAATGTCAAAGATAGAATTATTGACACCAACTGTGTTAGCAGCTAATTCTTTCAAATGAAGGAACTGTTGTATAGAAAATTTACCTCTTGAAATACAACGTAGTTTGTCATAAGATGCAGAATTCATATGAGCCATTTTTTCAGCAGAACCATAGTTCTCAAGGAGATAGATAGCAGTTTTGGAAAGCCGTTCATTGAAAAAAGGTTTAAATTCCGGAAAGGTATGATCTAAAACATTTGTTATCTTCACAAGATAAAAAGAACGTTGACGAATTAATCTATCTCGCAAACGTGTTAGTGACTTCAAGGAATAAGCGTGGTAAAATCCTTTTGAATGGGGTTTGTACTCAACAGTCATTAACCATCGGGCTATTGATTCGCAGTCAACAGAATCGGTTTTGGTTCGCCTTAAAGTTGTAGACTTTTTATATTCTTTGATGAGAACTGGATTAACTTCCATGAAGCTGTGGTGGGCATTCTCAAGGAAGAGTTCAAGATTGAAGGCATAATGGGCAGTTGATTCAAACCCTATTTTTATATCCTCAGGATTGGAGAGAGAATTAAGTGAAATGAGCAGATGTTCAAAGTCATCCTTGTCATTAGTGATGGTGAATTTAGAAACAATCTGCTGGTCAGCTGCTGTAGTGATATAGAGACAGATCCACAGTGCTTTAAGTATTATAATGGAGTATTCGATAAAACCCAAGAGATTGGGAGAAAGGAGAATAATCCATTCCCTTCAAAAGAGGATAATTGGATTATACGTGGTAATATGAGAACAACAGAAAGGGAGACAGAAAGAACAACGTAAACAATGCAAAAGAAACAGGAGAAGAACAATAAATAACGTAATTGAAGCAGAGAGACCAAAGGAAGTGGCAAAGGCGCCCAATGAATTTGAAGCACAAGAGTAGGAGAGGAGAAAGAACCCAATATTAAGCATTGTCTTCAGCTGGCTAAGGATGCGGATTTGATTCTTACCAGTGTAGGGTCTATTGTTTATAAGAGCTGGAAAGCCTATTTGAGTGCCAGAGATCTTTATCATTTAGAACAGAAGGGAGTCATCGGGCATATAGGAGGGCATTTTTATAACAAAGACGGAAAAGAGATGGCAACTCCGTTTGTGGGAAAGATGATCGGATTAGGATTGCGGGATATAAAAAATACGCCGAATGTGATCTGTGTGGCAGGGCTTGAAATGAAAACCGAGGCAATTCCAGGAGCAGTTTGATAAGATATCATCGCTATGACAAAAAACGGCAGAAACAAAAAGTTCCTGCCATTTTGCAAAATTCATGAAAATCTTATCTTAAAAGAAAAAGACTATGCAAGTTTTGCTACATTTTCAGCCTGTTTTCCACGAGGACCTTCTGCTACGTCAAAGCTTACTTTCTGTCCTTCTTCCAGAGTTTTGAATCCGTCTCCCTGAATTGCTGAGAAGTGTACGAAGACATCGTCTCCTTCAGCCTGTGAAATAAATCCATAACCTTTTTCTGAGTTAAACCATTTTACTGTACCAGTATTCATTTGGGTACCTCCACTTTCTTGCTTAAAAAATTGATACAGTTATTTCATGATGCATATTTTAAGAAAATTTCTAAAACTTTCTGAAAAATAAAAAAATTCACAAACCTCTGACGGTCTCTGCATTTATAGAATTGAATGCAGCCGTATCGGTCGTGAACATTACATCTATCAATAACGTATTCATCATAGCACAACCAACCGCAGATTACAAATACTTTTTCAAATTTTCAATACTTTTTTGATGGAGGGTTTCTAAATCCTGGGAAAGCTTTAAGGTTTCCCTGGACGCATCATTGCATTGATGCATTTTTTGGATGCATTGAATCATGCCCATGGTATATCCCTGAATGGACATTTCTGCCAGATGGCTGGAGGAGCGA